>Ga0247680_1000064_pt1 | contig 54751 bp, 47 predicted proteins | sample CNK21_metaG_FD_182803 | JGI IMG/M metagenome (GOLD analysis project Ga0247680, IMG submission 182803) | Soil microbial communities from Purdue University Martell Research Forest, Indiana, United States - CNK21 | ecosystem: Environmental > Terrestrial > Soil > Temperate forest > Bulk soil...
CCCCGTTTTCTCGCCCTCGGCGATTCCTACACGATCGGCGAGAGTGTCGCCGCCGCTGACCGCTGGCCGAATCAGCTTGCGCTCCAGCTACGCAAGGACGGGATCGACATCGCCTATCCGGAGATCATCGCCAAAACGGGCTGGACGACGGATGAGCTGTCCTCGGCCATCGACGCGGCAAAACCACACGGACCGTATGCGCTGGTGACGCTGCTGATCGGCGTCAACAATCAATATCGCGGCCGCGATGCCGAACAGTATCGAAAGGAATTCGTCGCCCTGTTACAGCGATCCATCGCGTTCGCCGGGAACGATCCGAAGCGCGTGCTCGTCGTCTCCATCCCGGACTGGGGCGTCACTCCATTCGCAGCCGGCCGCGACCGGGCGAAGATCGGCGTCGAGATCGATCACTTCAACGCCATCAACGCCGAGGAGACGAAACGAGCCGGTGCCCGCTACGCGAACATCACGCCGGTCTCCCGCCATGCCGCCGCCGACCCGACGCTCGTCGCGCCCGACGGCCTCCACCCCAGCGCAAAAATGTACGCCGAGTGGGTCAAGGTCATTTTGCCGCGGGCGGAGGCGGCGCTGAAGGGGCGTTGATCTCGATCGCCTCGAGCTTTGTATTCGCGGTCGGCATCCCCTGCGCCATGCCCGCTTCCGCGAATGGGAAGAGCAGGCCGTTGACGCGCCGGAAGTCGCTGTAGTCGACGACGAACTCGAGGCCTGACGCTTTCCCGGTCGACCGGAGGATATGCCACGTCTTCATATCGACGTTGACCGTCAACGTCAGCGACGCCGAAAGGGGAATCTCGATCGTACGGACGCCGTCTTTCGTGCCGAGGTCGTGAAGGGAGGCGCGCTTCTCGACGAGGAGCAGCGGCAACGCCAGACGGGCTGCCTGCAGCTTCATCGCGTCGAGCGATCCGCCGGTGACCTCTTCGTCGTTGCGGGTTCCGTGGTCGCCATCGACGATGCGTACCTCGTGCTCCGTTGGATACGTAACGTCGAAACGCAGCTTGTCCGGTTTCTGCCAGAAGCGCGTCATCTTGCCGTCGCCCTTGCGCATCATCGGCACGACCGTGCCGCTCTCGCGCAGCGACGTCACCTTCTGCCAGGCGGCCTCCCCGCCGTACTCCTTCATGACCTTCGAAACGACGCCGTCGAGCGACTGGGCGTGTGCGGTTGCGGCGAGAAGCAGCACGGCGAGGATAGAGAGTTTTCGCATGATGGGATTGTGCCATTGTTGACTCGCCGCGCGCCGATGTATACGGTCCCGCCCCATGACCACCGAAGCCCCATCGAAGCCGCGCGACTTCATCCGCGAGATCGTCGACGAGGATCTTGCCGCCGGCAGGTACCAGCGCGTCATCACCCGCTTTCCGCCCGAGCCGAATGGCTACCTGCACATCGGCCACGCCAAATCGATCTGTCTCAACTTCGGCATCGCCGGCGAGCTCGGCGGGCAATGCAATCTCCGCTTCGACGACACGAACCCGACGAAGGAAGAGGTCGAGTTCTCCGAGTCGATCAAACGCGACGTGGCCTGGCTCGGCTTCTCCTGGGGTGAGAATCTTTTCCACGCCTCCGACTACTTCGACCAGCTCTACGCCTGGGGCGAGGAGCTGATCCTGAAGGGAAACGCCTACGTTGACAGTTCCTCGGCCGATGAGATGCGGGCCATGCGAGGCACGCTCACGGAAGCGGGGCTGGAATCGTCGTACCGCGGCCGGAGCGTGGACGAGAACCTGGATCTCTTCCGGCGGATGAAAGCCGGGGAGTTCCCGGACGGCGCGCACGTGCTGCGGGCGAAGATCGACATGGCCTCGCCGAACATCAACATGCGCGATCCGGTGCTCTATCGCATCCGCCACGAGCGCCACGACCGTACCGGCGACGCCTGGTGCATCTATCCGCTGTACGACTACGCGCATCCGCTGTCAGACGCCATCGAGCACATCACGCATTCGCTCTGCACGCTCGAGTTCGAGGATCACCGCCCGCTGTACGACTGGTTGATCGAGAGCGTCTCCGTGCCGTCGCGCCCTCGGCAGTACGAGTTCGCGCGGCTCAATCTCAACTACACGGTGATGTCGAAGCGAAAGTTGCTTCGCCTGGTCGAGGAGAAGCACGTCAGCGGCTGGGACGATCCGCGCATGCCGACCATCGCCGGACTGCGCCGCCGCGGATACACGCCCGCGTCGATCCGCAACTTCTGCGAGCGCGTCGGCGTCGCCAAGCGCGAGAACGTCATCGATGCCAGCCTGGTCGAGTTCTGCGTTCGCGAGGATCTGAACACCACCGCGCCGCGGGTGATGGGCGTGCTCGATCCGTTACTGGTCGTCATCGATAACTACCCCGAGGGAGAAACGGAGTGGTTCGATACGGGGACGCGCAAGGTTCCGTTCGCGAGAACGCTTCTCATCGAGCGGGAGGACTTCATGGAAGAGCCACCGAATAAGTTCTTCCGCCTCGCGGCCGGCCGCGAGGTGCGCCTCCGCTCGGCGTACTTCATCACCTGCACCGGCGTGGTGAAAGACGATGCCGGCAACATCGTCGAGTTGCACGCGACCTACGATCCTGCCACGCGCGGCGGCGACTCGCCGGACGGTCGGAAGCCGAAAGCAACCCTGCACTGGGTTTCCGCCGATCACGCCGTCGACTGCGAGGTGCGCCTCTACGATCGTTTGTTCCGGTCGGAGAACCCGGAGGAGAGCGGCAATTTCCTCGACGACCTCAATCCGAATTCACTCCAGGTCGTGCCGCGCGCGAAGCTCGAGCCCTCGGTGCGCGGCGCAACTCCCTTCACGCGTTACCAGTTCGAGCGGCTCGGATACTTCTGCGTCGATCCTGATTCGTCCGGCGATACCCTCGTGTTCAATCGCACGGTGACGTTGAAGGATGCGTGGGCGAAGGTGAAGTAGTACCGCGGTTACGCGGTCTCGCGGTTACGCGGTCTCGCGGCGTTTCGATGACAACGCCACCGCGAGACTCCGCAACCGCGAGACCGCGTAACCGCGTGAAACTTTAATCATCATTCTTTTTCATCTGCTATTCTTGCAGCCATCCAATCGTCCATCTTTTTCGAAAGGGGTTGCGATGGCTGTTTGCTGGCGTTGTCCGAGTTGCGGTGAAGTCAGTTGCGAAGATGACGTGAACGCCACCGGCAAACCTGTCGCCTGCGATCACTGCGAACGGCCGTTTCTGCAGCAAGACACCCTCTGCACCGTCTGCGACGCTCCCAACCCATGGAAGCGGCGCGACACGCTGCACTTCCTCTGCCGCGAGTGCGGGACGACGCAGACGTTTTTCTCGCACCTGTCGATGGCAGGGTGACGTTGCTATGATCGCCCCCGAAGGGGACAAGCATGCCGCTGCTGGAAGGAAAGACCGGGATCGTTTTCGGAGTAGCCAACAAACGCTCCATCGCCTGGGCCATCGCGCAGGCACTGTCACGCGAAGGGATGCGGCTGGCTTTCACGTATCAGGGCGAGCGGCTGAAGGGGAACGTCGAGGAGCTCTGCGCGGCGATGCCGGGATCGCTCATCCTCCCCTGCGACGTTACGCTCGACGCCGAGGTCGAGGCGGTATTCAAAGAGGTCGGCGAGACGTTCGGAGGACTCGATGCCCTCGTCCACTCCGTCGCCTTCGCACCGCGTGAAGACCTCGAGAACGACTTCGTCAACACCTCTCGCGAAGGGTTCAAGACCGCGCACGACATCTCCGCGTATTCACTGGTCGGCCTCACGCGCGCGGCACTGCCGCTGTTCGAGAAGGCCGGTGGAGGTGCGGTCCTGGCGATGACCTACTACGGTGCGGAAAAGGCGGTGGAGGGCTACAACCTGATGGGCGTGGCCAAAGCCTCACTCGAAGCGAGCGTCCGCTACCTTGCCGCAAACCTCGGGCCGAAGAACGTCCGCGTCAATGCCATCTCCGCGGGACCGGTCAACACGCTGGCCGCGCGCGGGATCAAAGGCTTCACCGGCATGCTCAAGCACCACGCCGAGCGCGCTCCTCTGCGCCGCAACGTGGAGCTCGAAGAGATCGCCAACGCCGCGCTCTTTCTGCTCTCTCCGATGTCGGCCGGCATCACCGGCGAGGTGCTGTTCGTCGACGGCGGCTACAACATCATCGGGCTTTGATCGCCGCCAGCACGTCGCCGGTCGACCGTACGCGGCCCATGCGCGGGAAGATGGTCGTCACCGCGAATTCGTGAGCTCCGGCGGTCAGCCCCGACATGGCATCTTCGACGAAGATCTGCTCGAAGCCGCGCTCGTACGCGTCGCGAGCGGTCGATTCGACGCCGAAGTTCGTGGCGATGCCGCCGAAGACGATGGTGCGGATGCCGCGGCGGCGCAACTGCAGTTCGAGGCCGGTGCCGTAAAAGGCGCCCCACTGCCGCTTGACGATGACGATGTCGCCGGGGTGCGGCCCGATCTCCGGCACGATCTCACTCCAGTCGGACGGCATCGGACCCGCGGGAGGAGCACTGTCCGCCGCCGGCTTGAGACGGTCGCCGTCGTCGTCCGAGAAACCGACATGAACGATGATCACCACCGCCTTCTCCCGCCGGAACGCCTCCGCGAGCCTCGCGCAGCGCTCGACCACTTCGGACGCCGAATGCGGTGCCGCCGGCCGCGCCACGATGCCGCGCTGCAGGTCGATGACGATGAGCGCCGTAGTCGTTGGGTCGAGAGAGAGATCAGCCATGCCGTCTATGTGCTTCCGGCCACGAAGAAATTGGTGTTCGTCGGTTGTGCGACGCCGCCCTTCGGCTCGAGCGTCACGGCCAGGCCTTTGATCTCCGTCGCCAGCGGGAGATTCTCGATGGAGATGGACGCGCCGCCGGACCGGGTCACGTCGAACACGCCGGCGCTTTGCGGCTTCGGCTGATCGCCGCGAAGGATCCAGAGCTGGTAACTCTTGTCGGTGGGATTGGCGGGGAGGTTGTAGAAGAAGACGACGGCGCGGCGCTGCTTCGGCTCGAGAAAGACCTTCGCCGATGCCGACGGCGAGACCTGCTGGCCGGTGAGGGAGATCGTGCGTGTGTCCTGCGAGGCCAGAGCCGCCATCTCCGCGCTCAGCTTTTCGTTGCGCGCCGTGAGGAGCTGATTCTCGCCCGCCAGCCGCCGCATCTCGGCTTCGCTGATCGTGGCCTTTTCGCGGATGACGCGAACCGAAAGCTCGCGCCAGCCCCACAGCGCCAGGAAAAGAGCGGCCGCCACCATCCACCAGCGCCTGCTGCCGAAGCGATCGCGCGCGTCGACGACGTTGTCGCTCTCGTCCTGCCCGTCGATGGCCAGGAAGATCCGATCGCGCAATGCGGGCGGAGGCGTGACCGGATCGAGATCGCGCGCCAGGAGCGTCGCCGCCTCCTCGTACTCGTCGCGGGCTCGCCGGCAGTCGGCGCACGATGCCCGATGCACGCGGAAGGCGCTTGCCTCATCCGCGGTCGCTGCACCGATCGCGTCGAGCGCGGCAATCGATTCGAGCTCCGCGTGGCTTTTCATCGCCGTCATCATCGAAACGCCTTCAAGCTCTCACGCAACTTCTTCATCCCCAGTTGCATCCGGGTCTTGATGGTGCCGAGAGGCTCGCCCAGCTTCTCGGCGATCTCCGACTGCGACAAACCTTCGAAATAGGCCAGCGCCAGTGCGGCGCGCTGCGCCTCCGGCAGTTCCGCGAGCGCACCACGCACCGCGCGGCGCTCCTCGGATTGGATGGCGTCGTCCGCTCCGGTTCTCTTCTCCACGAAACCGAAGCTCGATGACAGCTCCCGACCGGCCTCGTCTTCACGGTCTCCGCGAATCCTGCGGGAGCGGAGCCGGTCGATGCCACGGCTGCGGGCGATCGAGATCAGCCAGGCCACGTCGCTGCCACGAACGGCATCGAACATCTTCGCGTTCGTCCACGCCTTCACGAAGGTTTCCTGCAGAACTTCCTGAGCGTCGTCCGGATTGGCGAGGATGCGGAGAAGGAGGGCATAAAGAGTCGATGAATGACGGTCGTAGAGCTGCTCGAACGCGGTGAGATCACCGTGTGCGACGGCAGGCAGCAGCGAGCTGGGTTCGAAGCTCGTGTTCATTGCGGCGGTCATGGCGCGGCGTTGATGTTACGTTCCGGCGCGCACGGCGGATTTAGTCGTCCGACGGCTCGTCGGTCTCGGGCGGAAACTCGATGTCGGTGCGATATCCGGTCCGCGAGGGCGACCGCTTGCCGGGAAAGCCGCTCGGCCGGCCGGACGACTCTTTGTTCGTACCGTGGCCTTGCGCTCCGCCGTCCCAAAAACCCTTGCCCTTCGCCTGCTCGCGTTGATTTTCGGACATGGGGTGGATTCTATCGAAAATGGTTCCGAGGTAGCGCGGTCTCGAAGTCGCGCGGGACTACCGCGAGACCTCGCGACCGCGTCACCGCTAGCCGGGCTGTGCCACCGGTACCTCGATCACCGCTGGCGCTGGCTCCGGCTCGGGGAGCGTCTTGGACTCCCGGCCGACGCGCTCCGTCGTCTTCTGATCGGCGGCACTCCGGTCGAGCAGGGCGATCTTGAGCACCTCTTCCACGTGCTCGACGAAGTAGAACTGCATGTCGCGCTTGATCGGCTCCGGGACGTCGATCAGATCGCGCTCATTCAGCTTCGGCATGATCACAGTGTTGATCTTCGCGGCGCGGGCGGCCAGCACCTTTTCTTTCAGGCCGCCGATCGGAAGGACGTCGCCGCGAAGGGTCACTTCGCCGGTCATGGCCACATTACGCTTCACGGGGCGGCCGGTGATCATCGAGATGATCGCGCTCGTCATCGTGATGCCCGCCGAGGGTCCGTCTTTCGGAATCGCGCCGGCGGGGACGTGAATGTGGATGTCGTGCGTCTCGAAGTAATCGGAAGGGATGTTCTGCTCGTCGGCGTGCGCGCGCGCGTAGGTGAGCGCCGCCTGCGCCGACTCCTTCATCACATCGCCGAGCTGACCGGTCAGGACCAGCTTCCCTTTGCCCTTCACCGCCAGCGCCTCGATGAACAGGATGTCGCCGCCGACCGCGGTCCAGGCCAGACCCGTCGCCACGCCTACCTGATCGCGTTCCAGCAACTCCTCGGCGAAATGCTTCATCGGCCCGAGGTACTTTTCGACCGAGCCGTCGGTGATGCGGTAACTCTCCGCCTGATTGCCGCCGGCAACCTGCACCGCGATCTTGCGGCAGATGGTCCCGATCTCGCGCTCCAGATTGCGGAGACCTGCTTCCTTCGTATAGCCGGTGATCACGCGCATGATGCCGGAGTCGGTCCAGACCACCGGCGTCTCTTTGATGCCGTTCTCCTCCATCTGCTTCGGGATCAGATGCTGTTTCGCGATCGACAGCTTCTCCTCATCCGTGTAGCCCGAAAGGCGGATCACTTCCATGCGGTCGAGGAAGGCCGGCTGGATCGTGTCGAGCACGTTTGCCGTGACGATGAACATCACGTTCGAGAGGTCGTAGGGAACGCCGAGGTAATGGTCGCGGAATGAGAAATTCTGCTCCGGATCGAGCACTTCCAGGAGCGCTGACGATGGATCGCCGCGGTAGTCGGCGCCGATCTTGTCGACCTCGTCGAGCATGAAGACCGGATTCGACGTCGCTGCCTGATTGATGCCCTGGATGATGCGGCCGGGGAGTGCACCGACGTAGGTCCGGCGGTGGCCGCGGACCTCCGCCTCGTCGCGCACGCCGCCGAGCGAAATGCGGACGAACTTGCGGTCGAGCGCGCGGGCGATGGAGCGGCCGAGAGAGGTCTTGCCGACGCCGGGAGGCCCGACGAAACAGAGAATGGGGCCCTTCATCTTCTGGCCGCGGAGTTTGCGGACGGCCAGATACTCGAGGATGCGCTCCTTGATCTTCTCGAGGTCGTAGTGATCCTCGTCGAGGATCTTGCGGGCGCGTTCGAGGTCGTGATTGTCGGCCGACATCTGACCCCACGGCAGTCCGGTCATCCAATCGAGGTAGGTGCGAATGATCGAGGTTTCCGCCGAATCGGGGTGGGAGCGCTCCAGCCGCTTGATCTGCTTCTCGACCTCTTCGCGCGCCTCGGAGGGAATCTGTTTTTCTTCGATCTTCTTGCGATAATTCTCGACGTCTTCGGCGACGTCTTCCCCTTCGCCGAGCTCGGACTGGATGGCCTTCAGTTGCTGCCGGAGGAAGTACTCGCGTTGCGACTTGTTCATCTCCCCCTGCGCCGCCGAGGAGATCTCCTGCTGCATGGTCAGGAGATTGATCTCGCGAGAGAGGAGGTCATTGACTCGTTTCAGGCGCTCGACCGGATCCATCGTCTCCAGGATCTGCTGCGCTTCTTCGAGCTTGAGGTCGAGGTTGGATGCGGCCAGGTCTGTGAGCCGCGCCGGGTCGTCGAGATTGGCGGCGATGACCATAACCTCGGGGCTGATGTTCTTTCCGAGCCCGACGGCGCGGTCGAGGTTCTGTTTTACCGCGCGGATGAGGGCCTCGGTCTCCAGTCCCCGATCCTTGGTGGTGGTCTCTTCGATGCGGGTGATCTTTGCCTTGAAGAACGGCGCGGTCTGGATGAAGTAGTCGATCCGGGCGCGGCTCAGGCCCTGCACGAGGATGCGGATGCGGCCGTCGGGCAGCTTCAGCATTCGCATGATGATGGCCACGGTTCCGACGCGATAAAGATCGTCTTCAGCCGGGTCTTCGTTCTGAAAGTCTTTCTGCGCCGTCAGCATGATGACGCGGTTCTCGGCCAGCGCCTGATCGACCGCGTTGATCGACTTCTCCCGCGACACCGACAGCGGAACGATGATGAACGGAAAAATGACGAGGTCCTTCAGCGGCAGAACCGGCAGGACGTCGGGGATTTTGATCGCTTCTTCTTTCGCGGTTTCGGTCGCGTCGGTCATCTCAGCCTCTCAATGGGGGAAGCATCCTCTGCAATGAGTGTTCCTTGTACAGCGGTCTCGCGGTCTCGGGGTTGCGCGGTCTCGCGGTCTATTCGCTACTCTGGCCGCGAGACCTCGAAACCGCGAGACCGCGCTACCGCAATTGATGCAGTTCCTTCACAAATGCATCCACATCTTCGAATCTTCGGTACACCGAGGCAAAACGGACATAGGCCACCGGATCGAGCTCGCGCAGGCGCTGCATGACCATCGTTCCGATGACCTTGCTCGACGCTTCCCGCTCGCTGGAATCCTGCATGGCTGCTTCGATCGCATCCGCCAGCCGCTCGAGTGTTTCCTGCGGGACCGGACGTTTGCGGCAGGCCACCTGCAGGCCGCGCATCAGTTTGGATCGGTCATACGGCTCACGGCGCTCGTCGCGCTTGACGACCTGAAACGGGATCTGTTCGATCTTCTCGTAGCTGGTGAAGCGGCGCTCGCACTTCGTGCACTCGCGCCGGCGGCGAATGACATCCGCCTCACGGCTCTCGCGAGAGTCGACGACACGGTCTTCCGTGTTGCCGCAGAACGGGCATCGCATCGGAATGCCGTATATCACGACTGCGGGGGCGTGTCGCCCGCCACATCTTCGGCTTCCCGCCTGAGGTCGCGCCAGCGGAGACCCTCACGGGCGAAGAGCGTCACGCCGGTGGCGACGACCGGAACGGTGCCGACCAGATGCATCAACAACGCGAGGGCCACGGAGCTGTCGATGTCAAAACCGTAGAACGACGTCAACGCCCACTGGCAAAGCTTGTGGAAGCCGCCGACGCCGCCCGGCGTCGGGATGGCCACGCCGATCGTCGTCACGCCACTGATGAAGAACGTCGCGTCGTAGGGCAATGGGTGATGCATGGCGATGAAAACGAGCGAGTACTGCGCCGTCAGGCAGACCCAGACCGCGGCGGTGGCAAAAATGACCGTGAAAAAGTCCCCCGGCCGTTCGGTGATGGACAACGTTCTGGCGAAGGCGTCGAAGAACTTCATCCACGGCTCGCGGAATCGCTTCGGCAGGATGCGGCCGACCGTCCCGTGCAGCCGCCGGACGGCGCCGCCGAAGAAATAGAGGCTCACCAGCAGGAGGATGAGTAGGGCGAGCACCACCGTGCAGCCGATGGCGCCGCCATGAACGACACCGGCGTTATTCGGAAAGCTGTTCCAGCGGAGAATGCAGAACCAGATGAAGATCCCGAGGATGCTGAAGAGATCGAGAATGCGCTCGGTGAGCACGGTCCCCAGTGCCTCTGAAAAGCGAACGTTCGTGCGCCGCGACAGCAGGGCCGGGCGCGCCACGTCGCCGGCGCGGATCGGCAGCACGGTCGAGAGCATGTAGCCGGTGGTATTGGCGAAGAACGTCGGATAGAAGCCGGGCGGTTTCGGCCCGCCGAGGAGCACCCGCCAGCGGATGGTGCGAAAGATCAGGGCCAGCCAGTTGACCAGGAATGCCGACGCCAGCCACAGAAGGTTGGTCGACAGCATGATCCGCCAGACATCGCGAAGGTCGCTCTTCCAGAGAAAAAGCCCGAGAAAGAAAATCGTCAACAGCGCGATCGAGGTCACCTGGAGAATGCGGCGCAAAGTCGGGAAGTTGTACCACGCCGATGCTGAAGATCTACACGAATCCCGTCTTCTACGAACACGACACCGGAGCCGGACATCCGGAGTCAGCCACGAGGCTCGATGCGGCACTGGCGGGCGTCGAGCGCGCCGGGCTCGCGGATCGCATCAGCCGCGAGACCGCCGATCACCCGGACACCGACCGCATCATCGCCAAAGTTCACTCGGCCGACTACGAGCGAGCGCTGGACCAGGCGGCGCGCTCAGGGATGCGCGATTTTTTCTCGGGCGATAACCCGATGTCGTCGCAGACCTTCTCCGCGGCGCGCACCGCCGTCGGCGCCGCGCTGACTGCCGCCGAGGAGATGATGGACGGCCAGGAGAACCGCGCCTTTGTCGTAGCCCGGCCGCCCGGTCATCACGCCGAACGCCTTCAACCGATGGGCTTCTGTTTCTTCAACACCATCGCTTGCGTTGCCGAATGGATGCGCGAACAGCCCGGCATCGAGCGTGTCTTCGTCTTCGACTTCGACGTTCATCACGGCAATGGAACGCAGGCTCTTTTCTGGGACCGCGACGACGTCTTCTACGCGTCGATGCACCGCTTCCCGTTTTACCCCGGCACCGGTGCCACGAACGAGATCGGCGGCGGCGCCGGCCGCGGCTACACGTTGAACATCCCCTTCGAACAAGGACTCGGCGATGCCGCCTATCTTCGCGGAGTGGAAGAGGTGATCGTGCGCGCCATCGATGACTACCAGCCGCAGGCGATCCTGCTTTCGTCGGGATTCGATGCCCATCGCCGCGATCCGCTCGGCGGCATGCGCGTCACCGAGGAGGCATACGGCGAGATCACGAGCCGGATCGTCGAAAGGGCGGCCCGCCACAGCGGCGGCCGCGTCCTCTCGCTGCTCGAAGGCGGCTACGACATGGAGGGGCTCGCGGCCAGTGTTGCTGAACACGTGCGCGCTCTGGCGTAGACTCCGCGGTGGAGGTCTCCGATGACCGTCACGCCGACACCCCCACCGCCACCGCCACCCGCTGGATCGTACACACCGCCGCAGGGCAGTTACACCGTGCCGCCCGGTGCTCCCCCCGCACCGCCGCAGAAGTCGGGCGGCTGCTGGAAAGCGCTGGCCATCGGCTGCAGCGTCATCCTCGTGCTCGGGTTTGTCGCGGTGATCGCGCTGTTCGTATTCGTCTTCAGCGTCATCAAGCGCAGCGACGTCTACCGCCAGGCATTCACGCGCGCGACCAACGATCCCCGCGTGATCGCGGCCCTCGGCACACCGATCGAGAAGGGTTGGTGGGTCATCGGCAAGGTGAGCCTCGACAACGACACCGGCAGCGCCAACATCGACTTCCCCATCTCCGGACCGAAGGGAAGCGCGCACGTACACGCCGTGGCGTCGTACGACGGCAACACCTGGACCTACTCGTCGCTGGTCGTCCGGCCCGATTCCGGAGGTGAGATTGACGTCTTGCACCCGGCTGCGAGCTCGGCAAAGGCAAGAGCGTCCGGGCCATTCTGAATAGCCGACATCAGCGATCAAACAAAGGAAGTGGCTTTGACATAGCAGCGAGCAGTTTGCCATCTTGGATGAACAGAGAGAATTGCATCGCCAGGCCTAAAGGATTGTCGTCAGCGCGTCGTGTCAAGCGTCAGTTGACCGCCAATTGAAAGGAATCCTTCCTGGCAGTGACTCGCGGCGCACAAACGATATTTGCCGGGCGCGACGTTTGGAATCTCGCCTGGCACACCATTATAGTCGAGCTTGGCGCCTTGTGATCGCGCCCAAGCGAACAGGTCGTTCGTCGGAATGAGCTGGTCGTTAAATGTGATCTTGATTGGTTTGACGCCGGACGTCCAAATCAGTTTGAGGGTGCCGCCGCGCGGTGCCAATTCAAGAGCGATCGGGTCCTGGTTTGTCGATACGTCGAAGGCTTCTAAAGTCCGGCCAGGTGACCAGACGACGATGATGACATCGTTGACCGAGTTGGGCACATCGAACCCAAAGCCTCCCTCGAGATCCGTAGTCGCTTGTTCCTGTCGCGCCGATCCTCCCAGGATTGCGTATCCATGAATGCGTGCCCCCACGACAGGCTCCCCGTTCGATCGCACAGCCCCTTTGATCGTTCTGACACTTTCCAGGGAAAGCTCGATGTTTTCAACCTTTCCATCCTCCGGAACGTTGACCTCAATCTGTTTGCTGTAGTCGTGCGTTCGTGGATCTCTAGCCTGGAGATGAACCGGTCCGTCATGGATTGCTCGAAACCGAAAAAGGCCGTCGCCTTCGCTCGTTCGTACCATGGGGCGCCCGCTGGAGAACAACGTGACGGGAACGGCTGGTTGGCGCTTGCCGTTAGCATCTCGCACCCAACCTGACACCTCCGTGGATGGTAACTTGATATCCACATCGTCCTTTTCGATCGATATCTCGGTGGTGGTTGCGATTGCTTCCTGTGAAGCGTCGACGTCAACGATCCATTTGCCACGCCGTGGTAGGTTGACTGTGAAACGCCCGTCCAGATCGGTCGTGGTTCTGATCTTTTCCGCGCCACCGCTGCCTCCGAAAAGCAATGTGGCCGACGGTACCGACGAATCGCCTATCGTCACTTTGCCGGAGACGCTACTAACGTCGAGATTGACCTCATAGTCAGTGGCGCCGGCGGTGATTACGACATCGCGGTTAGCGAGAATGTTTTGCTTTGAGTCTTTGAGAAAAACGCGAACGGGTCCCTCGATCTGATCCGTTGCGTCGAAGATACCCTGAGGCGAGGCGACCCCGCTGCCGGCATTCAGAGACCCTGACCCGAACCCGACGCTGCGCCAGAGCTCTACACGCCACCAAATGCCGCCAGGACCAACGGGCGGTTGGATGTGCAAACGAACGCTGAGGGCGGGCTCCAGCGCGATTGACCGCCGTGGTGTCGATTCCTTCCCTGCGTAAAGCTGAACGGGAATTAAAACGGACGCATACCCCTTCGCTTGCGTCTCCAGGACGTACCTGCCAGGCGCAAGCGGCGTTAGTTGGACAACACCTTTCTTTGTGAATATACCCTCCGCTACAGGGACACCAAGGCGAATCGCCGCAACTGATACCGCAGGCGCGGACTCGTGCCGTATCAGGGCATGAACCGGAACCTGGACGCGCTTAGCGAAGTTACTGTCCAGCCATACGAGAAGCGACGCCCCTCTTACCAGTTTGACTGTTCCCAGATCGATCACACCAGCAACGGGTAACTTCACGTCCCACTTGTGATAAGGCGCGTATCCATCGACGCGGATCGCAATGTCGAGGGACGTCGCCGGTAGAGTGCATCTCCATTGGCCGGTCTTCTCTGTCGAGCAGTCGAACGATGTCTCGCGCGGCAGCTCTGGCGGCGCGCGAGGGTCGGGCCGCGACGAAACCACAACCCTAACCGTAATCGGAGTAGCAGGCTGCGGATCCGGGACCTTCACCAGACCTTGCAATGTGGCAGTCTGCCAGACATCCATCGCGTATTGCCGGTGCGCACCGCCCGCCGGGAAGTCAACTCGCTGTGGGAGTGCCCAGAAGCCTTTCGCCTCCAGGCTCACATCCCACTCGGAACCTTCCTGTTCGGTGATGATAAAACTCGACGGAGCGAAGTTCACGCGACGCACATCGGACTTGTTCGAAGCGGACTGAAGGACAACCGCCCCTCGGGCGTCACATTTCGGCCCGCTGTGACACTTTACCGTAATATCGATTGAGCTTCCATAGCTAGCACAGGCGAGCAGCAAGTACGATGCTGTTACGAAGGATATTCTCTTGATCATGACATCCCACAGTAGCGAAACCCTTCGCTAGACTCTTTCATGCAATAGAGCGGCTCGAACGGTTCGCTTTGCGCTGTCGGGCAACGTGCTTCTCAAGAGTTATTCGGCAACTTGCTAAGTCCATTTGCTTTCAGTTCGTTGGTTGCGAGACCTCCTAACTAACGGTGTGCCGGAAACGGCGAAATATCCGTCGCTCATTGGCTCCGAATCCCGAAAAGTTCTGCTTCCCTGACACGTCGCCCAACGAAGGCCGAACACGCTGCGACGAGCCTGGCCCTCGTTCTCGCTGAGCAAGGGCTGCCCTTTCGCATGCGGAGGATCGTCGGCCTGCTGACGTTCGCCTTCCGCGCCAGTCGGGCCGGCCGGATGTCGTGAGCGCGCAACCATCTGTCGAACGTCGTGTCGAATCTCATCGGCATCGAATTCACCCCTCGGCAGGCGTAGTCGGAGCGAACGGGTGGCGGCTGGCGGCGGGGTGCAGAGAGAGAGCGTCCGGTCCATCACTCCGCGACTGAGGTAAGTGGCATGAGGAGTTGCACCTGTGCCTTTCGAGGTGAGGTTCGGCCGCCAGCCGCCATAACAGTCATGTCTTTCAGCATCCTCAAGCGGTTTCTCCGATGACGGACAGGCACCCCCGCAGGATGTCGCCCGGTACTATTTGATGGACGTGTATACGAACGGCGGGAGGAAACCACGCGCACGCGGCCGAAGTCAACGGATCGGCGAGTAGTCTCAAATGAGACTATTTGGCCCAAAAGGTAGGGAAACGCGACGTGGCGTCACTCCCTATATGTGGCACCACTGACACCAAGCGCATCGGATGTTCGCCGGGCATCTTCGCGCGTGTCATTGAGGCCGCGGAGCACTGATTTTCGACAGAAAAGAGGCTAAGAAACGGATGGCCATGGCGATGAGGCCAGGATAGGAACCCGTATTGCGCACCCGGCTCGAGCTCTTCATCCAGAGTCACGGCGTCAAGCCCGCGCGCCTTGCGGCGCGGGCAAGCTATAGCCGTGGACACCTCGCTCGCGCCCGCGAGGGTGAGCCAACCTCCCTTCGGTTTCAGGAAGCCGTGACGGAAGCGATCTGCCACATCGTGGGCCGGCCTTTGGCGCGCACTGAGCTCTTCGAGCCGGAGGGCGTCGCCATTCGCACGCTCCTGCCCAGGGCAACTCCTGATCGAAGCCGCAAGTCACGGTCGCCACATTCCGCGATGCCGAAGGATCTGGAGACAGTTGCGGAGGACCTTGCTGATACCGAATGGGAGGCGTGGCTGGCGAGCATTCGCACGACCGCCGGTGCTGCAACGGAGGCTTCCACACGGGAATTGCTCGACGCGGCAGCCCCACTGATCAATCGTCTGCCGGCTCGCGCGGAACAACTGTACGCCGCCGCCATCGCCCTTACCGAGCGTCTCGCGGGATCACCGCAACCCCTGGCCGTAGCGCTCCGCGGGTACGCGGAGAAGGGGAGGGCGAACGCTCTGCGCATGCTTGGCCGCTATCACGAGGCGATGCAGGTCTTGATCGACGCCGAGCAGCACTTCATCGACGCTCGGTACTGCGCCGTCGAAATCGGCGAAGTTCGATACACCCGAGCGGGAATCCTCTTCAAGATGGAAAAGTGGCCGGAAGCACAAGCGGCCGCGGTGCAGGCACGCCGGATTCTTGAGGAAGAGCGCAACCGCACGCGTGCGCTGCATGCACAACTGATGGAGGCATGCATTCTGATCGAGCGCGGCGATCTCGAAGCTGGCCGCACGATCTTAGTCAGTCTCCGCAAGGTACTCGAAGGAAAGCGACATCGGAGCACGTTGGCATGTGTTTATATGAACCTCAGCTCGTGTGATCGCAGGCGGCGGGAACCCGCGATCGCCCGACACTGGCTCCATCGGGCGACACAGCTTTTTCGGCAGATCGGAATGGCATCCGAGGTCATCCGTGCTCGCTGGTGCGGCGCGCAGTTGACAATCGACGAAGGCGATCGCGCGCGCGGGTTGCGCGAGTTGCGAGCAGCCATGCGCGACTTCGAGCGATTATCGATGCCGGCCGACGCTGGATTCGTAGGACTCGATCTGTTGGAGGAGATCACGCAGGGTCCCTCTGGGGCAAAGGAAGCCGAGACTCTCGCCCGGTCCCTCGCGGAACTCTTCATGGCCGCCGGCGCGACTGTCAGCGCCGCTAAGGCGATTGCCTACTTGCGCGATGCGACCGCCTCCCGCAAAGCTGACCGCTCCCTTGTCGCCTACGTCCGCCAATATCTCCATCGGGCTGATGTCGATCCTGACAGCCCCTTCCGTCCCCCGACTTCGAGTGTGGAGCCAGCGTGAGGCCGACTCCACACTCGATGAACGCCAATTCTCTAGCCGTTTGGAAACGAGAGTTGGCTAGCGAGAGTGATGATCCAGTCAAACATAAACCCTCCTCTCTCCGCGCTCGGCGGTCCGAGGCGGTGATCAAACCGTGGGGAGAGCCCTCTCCTCTTGGAGGAATGACGCGGCACCCTAAATCGTCACATCGAGGGCAACAGGAAGGCTGGATGAACCTGCATGCTCTAGCCGTTTGGAAACGAGAGTTCGCTAGCAAGCGTGATGATCCAGTCGAACATAGACCCTCCTTCTTCCGCGCTCGGCGCTGCGAGGCGGCGTTTAAGCAGTGCGGAGAGCCCTCTCCTTTTGGAGGAATGACGCGACGGCCGAAATCGTCACATCAGGCGCAGCGGGAAGGATGGAGACGCGACCGTGACGGGTATACTCAGAGTGCTCCCGCGCGCCTCAGCCCGCTCGGCGCGCCTGCCGCGATGCCGACTGAAACGAACGCCAAACCGCAGCTCCTCCCGCAACGAGCGGAGGCGGCATATCGGGCACACTACGACCTGCTCCGCTTCATCGTTGCGCGCAGGTTCAAGATCCCGGCGGATGAAGTCTGCGGCGTCATTCACGATGTCTTCGTTTCCTTCATCCGGCACGAGGCGAAGGTCGCGCAAAGCCCGGCCGATGAGCGGGCCTGGCTCGTCGGCGGAGTGTGCAACGCCAGCCGGTACTACTGGCGTAAGCACCGAGGCGAGGAACTGCCGGCGGACATCGAGGAGTACATCGACCCGACCGCGGTCGCGGACGATGCCATCGCGCGCTTACTGCTGGCAGACGTGCTGCGCCGTCTTCCGGCGCGGTGCCGCGAGCTTCTCCGAAAGCGTTACAGCGAGGGCTACACCCCGGACGAAATCGCCACGATGGAATCGCTGGCGCGCGGTTCGGCAAAGAACCTCATTTCGAAGTGCCTGCTCGCGGCACGTGCGGCCTTCTGCAGGCTGCGGAGAACGACCGCATGAGCGGCCACCGTCACTACACGACGGCGGATCTTCTGGCCTACCTCGATGAGAACGAAGATCTCGTCAATGTCGCGGAGGTTGCGGCGGCCATCGCATCGTGTACGACTTGTGCCGTGCGGCTAGGCGAACTTCAGCGGTTTGGTCGCTTGATCGCTGACCGCGAGGTCTGGCGCGAGGTGCCTGTACACACCGGACAACCGCCGAGCATCATGGATGTGCTTACGGAAGCCGACCGTATGGAGCGCGAGAAGCGAGCCGCCGAATATGACTTCGCCGCGCTCATCGCCACGCCGCTGGAAACCTGGCCGCGTTACCTTGCCGCCCACCCAAGCGCGCCCACCGAGGCCCTGGTGCGACGCATCGTCGACGCGGCGGTCGTGGAGCTCGAGCGTCAGCCGGCATATTCTCTTGCGCTTCTGGAGGCCGCCGATTCCGTTGCCGGTCGTGTCAGCGACCCAAACGGGCAGTCTGATTGCCGCGGCGAGGTTTGGAAGAACCGCGCCAATGCACTACGGATCCTTGGCCGGTACGAAGAAGCCTTGAGTGCTACCGTGACGGCAGAGCGCTTCGCGGACGAGATCGCCGCCGGGGGCTTCATGCTGGCGCAGATCATCTACACGCGCGGCACGGTGCTCTTCAAGATGGGCCGTTTCGCGGAGACGATTCAGACCGCGCGCGATGCAAGCCGCCGCTTCGCAGGATATGGCGACGTGAAGCGCGTCATTCACGCTCGGAATCTCGAAGCGATCGCGCTGACAGAACAGGGCGAGACTGCTGAAGGTCTCCGCGTCTACCTGCTTATCGCGCAGCAGTTGCAGCAACTCGACGATCCACAGATGGCGGCACGCGTCGCCGAAAATATCGCGGTTTCGCACCAGCACCTCGGTAATTACGTTCAGGCGCGCACCTACGCTGTAACTGCACAAGAGCGCTACCGCGAACTCGGAGCCGAATCGGAGGTCATCCGCGCAGAGTGGACGCTGGGCGCGATCGATCTGCTAGTCGGCGAGACCGAGATCGGATTGACCCGGCTTCGCCGTGCTGCTGCCGCCTTCGAAGCACGCGGAATGCTCGCCGACGCCGGCTTCGTGAAGCTCGCCTTGACGGAGGAACTGTTGCGGCTCGAGGAATGGGACGAGGCAGGCGTGATGGCAGGCCAGGCGGCTGAAGCGTTTGCCCGATCAGGCGCAAGACTTCATCTCAGCACGGCACTCTCCTTTCTTCGCGAAGCCGTTCAGGGACGTTCCGCGACTCCGGAGCTCGTAAGGTACGTTCGCGAGTACGTGACGGCGGATGAAGAAGGACGACGTTTCGAACCGCCTTCACCGGTGCAGTAGTTCACGGCAGCGGAGCGAAGCTCGATCCGTTCTGTCTGATGCAGCATCGATCCAATCTGGAGCGATTTCGATCCGGCTGGAGCGGTATCGATCCAATCTGGAGCGAATTCGATCCAATCTGAAGCGAATTCGATCCAATCTGGAGCGAATTCAATCCAATCTGGAGCGATCTCAATCCAATTTGGAGCGAATTCAATCCAATCTGGAGCGAATTCAATCCAATCTGGAGCGAATTCAATCCAATCTGGAGCGAATTCAATCCAATTTGGAGCGAATTCAATCCAATTTGGAGCGAATTCAATCCAATCTGGAGCGAATTCAGTCCGGCTGGAGCGGCATCGATCCAATCTGGAGCGATTTCGATCCGGCTGGAGCGGCATCGATCCAAGTTGATGCGATTTCGGACCAATTTGGACCGGTACCGGAACGATCCGATGCGAAATCGGAACGGCAGATATCGATAACAGAAACCTATAGTTTGCTGTTTTCCGCAACGACGTGGTTACGGAACCTCTTGCCGGGCTGATACGTCTTACCTGAGTCTGATCGGTTTCAGACCACGGCGCAGCGCATCGCCGCGGCGTGAATGGCAGGCCAGGCATGGCCAAACGGTCGCCCCTAACCTTCACGGAGACGCGTAGTTGATGAAAGGAGATATGACATGACAGTCACCCCGAGCCCTACACCCACTCCCGACAGTCCGGCGGTCGTCGCCGCCACAACAGCCGACGCGATCGCGGCGGAGCTTCGCAACATCATCGGAACGTTGCAGACAGCCGTGCCCGATCTTATGAAGTTCGACGCGCGCCAGGTCAGGCGGATCGCGGCGAGCGCGAAATTCGGCAGCGAATCGATCGTACCGACGATCAACGTTTCTTCCTCGGTACCGAAGGCGAAGGACCGCGCCATGTTCGACATCCATGCCGGTCAGCTTGCACTGCAGTACCGCGATCAGATCCTTCCGCTGGCAAAGCAGATCGGTGAGTTTGCCGCCGACCTCGAGTTCACCGTCGACAACATGCTGGCCGCTGCCGCCGTTCAGGCGCTTCAGACTTACAGGTGGGCACAGCATGTGGTCCGGCAGCCGGACGGTGCCGAGTTGCAGAGTTATGTCGATCAGATGTCGAGCGCGGTGAAGAAAACGATCAACCACCGCAAACCGGCCGCCTCGACCCCGAAACCAACCCCGACGCCCGCCGGCGCGCATGGTTTTCTTCCGATCAAGAACAACGAGCCCGAGGACGTCGCGGACCGGTTTGAACAGGCCCTGCGAGACGTCACCGAATAATCTGGGACAGGCGTAGCGCCACCGGCGCTACGCCTGTTTTGTGTCGTTCGATACCGCGTTCGTCAGCGGTTGCTGATCTCTCCGTACAGCTTCTCCAGCCGCGTAATCCGCAACTCCTTCGAAAATCCGCGGATCACGTGTTCACGCGCGTTCGCGGCAACCCTCGTTCTTCGCGGCTCATCGTCGATCACCTCGGCGATGGCACGGGCGAGCGCCGCGACCTCCTTCGCCGGAATAAGCCAGCCGACCTGCGGCGAGGAGACGAGCTCGCGGTTGCCGCCGCAGTCGGTGGCGATCACCGGCTTGCGCATGGCCATGGCCTCGCGGATCGTGCCGGTGATGCCGGTACCAGCCCATGAGGCGTCGACGACGAGGTCGCACGAGGCGAAGACGTTCGGCATGTCGTCCCGGTACTCGACCGGCGTGACACGGTCCGCGATTCCCCGCTCCCTCGCGTACGTACCAACTTCTTCGCGCTCGCTCTCATCGCGGCAGCCGATCAGCGCGAGATGGACATGCGGATGCGTCGGAAGGATGGCAGCGATCGCGTCGATCAGCTCTCTCCACCCTTTCCACTCGCGTACACCGACCTGGGCGACCAGAAAGGCATCACCGGCGATCCCCTTCTCGCCGCGGAACGTCCTGGCGTCCCATTTCGCCGGATCGAAGAGTGTGACGTCGGTCCCGGCGTAGACCACTTCGACTTTCTCCGCCGGCAGGCCGCCGCTGTCGACGATCACGTGCTTGATCTGTTCGCAGACGGTAACGATGCGATCGACGCGGCGCGTGCGGTACTTGATACGGTTCCAGAGATCGAGCGGGAAGGAGACGCCGCGGTTGACCACGAAGGCCCCGACGGGTTGCATGAACGTCGCGGCCAGCGCCAGCGAATGGGCCACTCCTTTGTGCACGTGGACGACATCCGGCTTCATCTCCCGAAAAAAGCGCCCCAGCTTCCAGGCGCTGACGACGTCGAACCCGCTGCGCATCGGCAGGCCGGCGAACGCGACCCCCGCCGCGCGCGCCTTCTCTTCCATCACATCGTCAGGGCGGCTGACGATGGTGACCTCATGCCCCCGCTCGCGCAGACCGGCTGCCGCCTGAAACATCTGGTGCACCGATCCGGTGTTGAACTGGTTGAATTCGAGGATCTGGAAGATGCGCATCGGCGAGGGCGCGGATTGTAGCGGCGGTAGCGCGCAAGCGCGCACTTGCTATATCGTTTCCGGTCCCCGGAAGTACTTAAATTACTGAGCTCACGATGTCTGACAAACCAAAATCCGAGATCAAAGTAACGGACAAACGAATCTTCACCGCCGAGGGAGAGATCCGCGAAGAATTCCGCCAGGAGATCAAACCGGGCGATCCCTTCGCCGCGAAACCAGCGGAGAAAGTCGCCGAGCAACCTGCCGCCAAAGCCGAGCCCAAACCGGCGGAGCGGAGGCAGGCCGCGAATCCTGAACCCCCTCCCGGCGGAGAGCGGCGAAACAAGTCGATCGCCGACAAAGCGCAGAATCCCGGCACTCCGTTTGCCGACTTCGTCGAGCCGCTCATCGCCCAGGCGTACGTCTCGCTGGGGATGTTGCGCGATCCGTATGGCCAGAAGCCGAAGATCGACGTCGGTGCCGCGCGTCAGATGATCGAGATCCTGACGATGCTCAAAGACAAGACCGCGGGGAATCTGACGCCGGACGAAGACGATTTTCTATCGACGCATCTGGGAGAGTTGAAGCTCGCGTTCGTCCAGCGAACGAAAAGCATTACATGAAATCCAGTCTCCTCGCGCTTCTGGCCGTGTGGTCGTGCCTGGTGTCGCCCGTGGCACGCGCGGAGGAACTTGCGCCCCGCGACATCTGGCCTCAGGCAACGTCCGCCGCGGATGCGGGCAATCTCGATGCGGCTGCCAAGAAGACCAGCGAGTTGACCGAAACCGGCAGGACGTACGGCATCAAGACATACCCTCTTTACGCGGTATCGGCCGCATCGCTGTCACGCCAAGCCGCAAAACAGGGAGCCAGGCCGGCCGCCGACTGGGCCGCCCGCGCGGCCGACGCACTCGACCCGATCTCGCCGGCGGTTGCGTTCATCGGAGCGGATACCGCGGCCGACTCGAAGAACTGGGGAGGGGCGCTGACGGCGGCGTTTCGAGGCTTCGCCAACATTTTTCGCGACTATCGCTCGCGCCTCCTCGGGCGAGCCGATTTACTGATCACGATCCTGCTGGCCCTCGCCCTGACCACGGCGATCTTCGCGATCTCCCTCCTCGTCCGCTACGGCCGCGCAATGACCCATGACTTCCGCGAGATTCTCGGCGGAGTGATGCACGGCGGGTCGGTCTCCGTTCTGGCGTTTGCTCTTCTTTTTCTACCGATTTTTCTCTGGCTGGGACCGGTCTGGCTGATTTTCTACTGGTTCATCATCTTCTTCAGCTACGCGAAGCCGGGGGAACGGATCCTGATCGTTCTCCTCTCGCTGCTGATCGCCTCCGCGCCTCTCGCGCTCGATCTGGCCTCGCACTGGATCGCGGGTGTCGACAGCCCGGTGGTCATGTCAGCGATCGCCAGCGAAGAGCGCAGCTATCAGCCCGACGCCCTCCGCCGCATGCAGGAGCTGGTCAACATCGTTCCCGATGACGCCGTGCTCCACCTCCTGATCGGCAACCTCTACCTGCAGGATGGCGAAGAGCAACAGGCCAATCTTCATTACCGGCGCTCGGCGGATCTGCACGACAGCGCGGGCGCCCACGTGAACCTCGGAGATCTCCACTTCTTCAACAACGATTTCGCCACCGCGGTGACGGAGTACAACAAGGCGGAAACGCTCGACCCGCGGCTGGCCATCGCCTACTACGACGACTCGATCGCGCTCGGCGAGCTGTACAAATTCGACCAGCAGGCGCAGAAGCTCGACCAGGCAAAGAAGATCGATCGCTCCTATATCGAACACCTCAACTCCGAGCCGCCGGCGCAGAAGGTCGTTCTCTATCACCCGACGATCCCGCAGGCGTGGGCCGTGTCGTCGAGCATCGCCAGGCGCGGCGTGGCGCGCTCTCTCTTCGGCAATTACGCCTGGTTCGATCCGGCCGAGAGCGTGCGTAATCCGCTCACGCTCGGAGCACTTCTCACCGTCGTCCTGGCGCCGCTCGTCTTCCTCAAGCGCCGCAGGGCGGGCTTCGCCGGCCAATGCATCAAGTGCGGCCGGACCTTCTGCCCCCGCTGCAAATCGGCGCACGAAAGCACCACCTTCTGCACGCAGTGCATCCATATCTACCTGAAACGTGACGGCGTTTCGATGGCCACCAAGCGCGCCAAGCTGGAAGAGGTCAGCGAGCACCTCGGCGGAGTGCTGACGCGCAATCGCTGGCTGGCCGGCTTCCTCCCCGGCTCCGCGCAGCTCATCGAAGGACGTACCGTCGCCGGCACCATCGGCGCCTTCGTCTTCCTCTTCTTCGTCTCTCTGGCCATCCTCTCCGGCCGTCTCGCTCCGGTCCTGGCTCCGGGAGAGGTTGCCAAGACCATCGTCCGTATCGTGGCGATCGTTCTCGCCCTCGTCCTCTGGCTTCTCCTGTGGCTGCCGATCTATCGGCGGCGGGTAACCGCGGTGTAGACCCATGGCACTCGAAGGAACACTCAAAGACTTCAGCCTCGCGGACATCTTCCAGCTCATCGGGCTGCAGCGGAAGACCGGCGTGCTGACGCTGCGCGCCAAGGACGACACCGTGACCGTGACGTTCCTCGACGGCAAAGTCGTCGGCGCCGACTCATTGAGCCATCGCCTCGAGAACCGCCTCGGACATGTGCTGATCCGCGGAGAGCTGCTGACTCAGGACCAGCTCAATCGCGCTCTCGAGATCCAGAAAGAGACGCTGCAGCGCCTTGGATTCATCCTCGTCCACTACGGAATCATTTCTGTCGACGCCCTCAAGCAGGCCATCCAGCTCCAGATCCTGCAGATCGTCTTCCGCCTCTTCCGCTGGAAGGATGGCGACTACCACTTCTCGCAGGAAACGACGATCGAGTACGACCGCGACTATGTCGTCCCGGTCAGCGCCGAATCGATCCTGATGGAAGGGGCGCGGATGATCGACGAGTGGCCGATCATCGAAAAGCGCATCCGCTCGTACGACATGGTCTTTCGCAAGAAGCTGACGGACCAGGAGATCGTCGTGGTCGGCGCCGAGGATGCCGATGAGGTCGACTTCGATTACGACACCACTGCGATGCGGCGCCGCAAACAGATCGCCGGCGACAGGATCCGCATCTCGCGCGAAGAAAAGGCCATCTACGACCTGGTCGACGGCACGATGAGCGTGCGCGAGGTCCTGGAGTTGTCGAAGTATTCGGAGTTCGACACGGCCAAGGCTCTGTACGAGTTGCTCACCCGCGATTTGATCGAAGAGGTGCGCGGCAGCGCCGCGGCGGCGGTACTGGCGCAGGTGACGCCCCTTGACGAGACCGAGGTTGCCGAGACGCCGGTCCCATTGCCGCTGGTGGCCGTCCTGGCGTTGCTGGCCATGCTTTCGCTGGCCACGTCCTTCCGGAACCCTCTCAACTCGCTTTATCCGCTAGGGCCCGCGCAGCGCGCGTCGTCCGTCGCGGAGACGCGCAAGGCGATCTCGATCGAGCGCATCGAACAGATCGGCGAAGCGGTCGAAGCGTACAGTCTCGTCAACGGCCACCTGCCGCCGCGGCTCGCCGACCTCACGCCCGTCTACATCTCGCCGTCGCTCCTGCACGACCCCTGGGGCCACGCCTACAAGTACCTCCCGCAGCCGCAGCGCTACCTGGTCATCGGCTTCACTCCGGACGAGAAACCCGACACCGATCTCTTCCTCTCCCACGTCATCGACGCCGGCGCGCCGTCCGCCGCCGCATCGAAACCGGTCACCGGAGGAATTCAGTTGCTGGACTAGGCCGGCACGGCCGGCTGCGCTGCTTGCCCAAGGCTCGGCCAGCATCTTCGTTTTCATCGTTCTGCCGCACGGACCACTGGCTTTCGAATACGGCGACGCGCGACGCTGTTCCAGCGCACGGCCCGAATGAAGTACGCAATCCTCCTTCTTCTTTTTTCTGCCAGCGCTGCGTTCGCTGGAACGCCTCCGCTGCCGCTCGTGGAAGTGCCATCCACCCACGGCACGTCGGACACGCTCGTCGTCTTCGTTTCCGGAGACGGCGGCTGGGCCTCCATCGATCGAGAAATCTCCAATGTTCTGGCCTCCGACGGGATGCCGGTCGTCGGCCTGAACGCCCTGCAGTACTTCTGGAAGAAGCGGACGCCGGAAGTGGCATCGCACGATCTCGCCACGATCATCGACCGCTACCTTGGCGAGTGGCACAAGTCGCGTGTGCTGCTGGTCGGCTACTCGCGAGGCGCCGACGTGCTTCCGGCAATGGTCAGCCGGCTTCCGGCCGAGACGCAGGCAAAGGCCCGCATGCTGGTGCTTCTCAGTCCAAGTCCGAAGGTCGAGTTCGAGTTTCATGTCGCCGACTGGATGCACAACTCCTCGGCGGGCTTGCCCGTGAAACCCGAGGTCGACAAACTTGCTTCACAACGCATCCTCTGCCTTTCGGGCCAGGATGATCCCGACTCCCTCTGCCGCGAGCTCACCGGACGCCCGAACATCGATATCGTCACGCTCAAGGGATCTCACCATTTCGATGGCGGCTACGGCAAACTCGGGCAGATCATCATCGAGCACCTCAAGTGAAGCGACTGCTGTCTGTACTTCTGCTCTTCGCCGCTGCCGGCGCCTCGCACGCTGCCGTTCCCGACGAGCGCTGCTCGGCGCGCGCGGACATCACCGGCATTCCTGTGGTGACCCTCGGCGCAAAGGTTCCGAGCGATCGATTCGCCGTGATGATCACCGGCGACGGCGGCTGGCGGCGCATCGATCAGAAAATTACCGACCGCCTGCGCGCCGCCGGCGTCCCCATCGTCGGATTCATCGCCTCCGACTATTACCGCAAGCGGCGCACGCCGGACGAGTCGGCGTGTGCCCTGGAACGCGTCATTCGCTACTACAAGATTCAGTGGCACAAGAGCAAGGTGATGCTGATCGGTTATTCGCGGGGCGCCGACGTACTGCCCTTCATGGCCAGCCGCCTCCCGAGCGATCTGCGTGCGTCGACACAGCTCATCGCGCTCCTGGGCCTGGAGCCGATGATCGGCTTCAAATACTCGCCTGCCTGGAGCCTGGCCGCATACACGCACAAAGAGCCCGAGTACGCGGTGAAGCCGGAGATGGAAAAGCTGCGAGGCCAGAACGTCCTCTGCATCTTCGGAGCAAAAGAAAAAAACTCGCTCTGCCACGTTCTCGACCCGAGGGCGTTCAAAGTCGTCGCCGAACCGGGCGGACATCACTTCGCCGGAAAGTACCGTGACATCGCGGACATCATCCTGATCGAGTCGGCGGGAAGGTAAGATCCTTCGCCGCTCCGCTCCTCAGGATCAATCCGTGAGCCACCCTCGCATCCTGGCCACGATCACGATCGCCTCGGGAATCGTGTATTCGTCTTCCGCACCGAGCGCGTCCTCCCACTGCAGATCCCACGCGGCCGCCTCACGCTCGGCTTGTGCCGCATCGAGAAAATTCAGCTCGCAGATGTCGCCGATGTATTGATCGGAGTTGCGCAGCGGAAGGCCGAATGTCCGGCAGACCAGCGGGCGATGCTCGTAAATCAGACACTCGCCGCGATCGTTCAGATTCGGACACGGGGTCGCCTCGGTGCGATCGAAGAACGATTCCTTCTCCGCCGGCGAGCATTCGCGAAGATCGGGATGGTTTGACGCCGCCAGAATCTCCTGCGCCCGCCGAACGATCATCCTTCGCCGCGCCGGATGCATCTTCTCCAGGCCCTCGGCGATGATCGGAACATCGCCGGAACCGATCTCGAAAAGACCGTAACAGCAGAGCGAGCAACCCTTACCGCATTGCATGTTCTCCGGCTGGGCCGCGGCGACGGAACGAAAGAAATCGTCCGCGCGATCAAGGATGCTCGTGTACGTTTCGTCGCGCGTTTTTTCGGGCACGCCACGCACAACCGATGAGGTGACAACGTTCTTTCCCTTGTGGTATACAACCGCCGCCTCGGGGTTGGGCGTCGGCTCTCTCGCGCCCTGTTTTCCGGCTCCAAACAGTCTATGCAAATCAATTTGACGCCCGATTACTCTCTGCTCGCGATCATGGTGATCTTTATCCTGAACTACCTGATCGTCAGCAGGTTCTTCCTCCGGCCGATCAATCAGGTGATCGAGGCCCGCGAGCACGAAGTGCGCTCGGCGAACGAGGTCTACGAACAATCGATGGCGCGCTTCAACGAAGCGACGACGGCGATGGAAGAGAAGCTTCACATCGCCCGGCATGCCGCCGCCGACGTGCGCGACCGCTTCCGCAAAGAAGCCGCCGCCTATCGCGCCTCCATCGTCGAGAAGACACACAACGATGCCGGGAGCATCGTCAGCGAGGCCGACGAGAAGCTCAAAGGCGACGTTGCCAAGGCCCGCGCAACGATCGTCACCGAATCCGAAGCTCTGGCGCACCTGGCTGCCGAGCGTATTCTCGGGAGGCCGGTCTGATGCGCCGCGGGCTCCTCATCGTTTTCCTGTGTCTCGTTCCGGCGATCGGTTTCGCGCAGAAGAATCACACCAACGACGCGAACAACGTTGCCCAGGGCATGGAAAAAGAAGCGCACGAACAGGTGCATCCGAACGAGGCGCACGGCGGCGAGCTCGAGGCACCGAAGACCTACTTCGGCATCCCTGGCTGGATTCTGAAGCTCGCCAACATGCTTCTTTTCCTCGGCGTGCTCGGCTGGGCTCTCGGCGGACCGATCAAGAAAGCGCTGAACGACCGTCGCGTTCAGATTCAGACCGAAGCCGATGAGGCCCGAGCCAGGCGCGTCAAGGCCGACCAGCTCGCGGCCGACATCCAGGCCCGGCTCACCCAGATCGAGATCGACGTCCGGGCCATTCACGAGCGCGCACAGGCGGAAGGCGAAAAACAGAAACGGGAGCTCATCGAGGCCGCGGAAGCCGAAGCCAGGAAAATCCTGCAGTCGGCACGCAACGAAGTCGATAACCGTCTCAAGCATGCCCGGCACGAGCTGACGGAATACGCCGGCGAGCTTGCCGCGCAGCGCGCGGAGCAGATCCTGCGCGAAAAGGTCACGGACCAGGACCGCGAACGGCTCTTCGATGAGAGCGTCCGCGAAGTGGCGGAGGCGCGATCATGATCCGGCGTTTCGCCAGACCGTACGCCCGCGCCGTGATGGAAGTCGCCCAATCGCCGGAAGAAGCAGCCCTGCTCAGGGACGAGCTGACCACATTTGAGCAGATGCGCAAGTCATCGACTGACCTTCAGGAGATGTACGCCAACCCCGGCATCGACTTCGATTCGAAGAACAAGGTCACCGGCGCGATTGCCAAACGGCTCGGCCTGTCCGACCTCGCGGTGCGGCTGCTCGACGTGCTCATTCGCAATCGGCGGATCAACGACCTGAGCGACATCGTCGCCGGTCTGGCCACGATGATTCGCGAGGCCACCGGCACCGTTGCCGCCGAGGTGCGCTCGGCCAGCAAGCTGTCATCAAAAGAAGAAGCAGATCTGCGGGCCATGCTCGAGCGCAAGGTCGGAGCGAAGGTCGACGTCGACATCACGGTCGATGCCTCGCTCATCGGCGGGTTTGTGGCAAAGATCGGCAGCGAGGTCTACGACGCTTCCGTATCCGGCAAGATCGAGAAGTTCCGCGAATCCTTAGCGTGATCCATTTTCGGGAGACTTTATGGCTGTAGATTTGAGAGCAGAAGAAATCACAGAGATTATTCGTCAGCAATTAAGCGGAATCGGCCGCGGCGTCGACGTCTCTGAAATCGGTACCGTCGTCTCCGTCGGAGACGGCATCGCCCGCGTCTACGGCCTCGATCGCGTCATGGCCGGTGAGCTCGTGCAGTTCCCGCATGACATCGCCGGCCTTGCTCTCAACCTCGAGGAAGATAACGTCGGCGTCGTGCTTCTCGGCGAGGCCTCGGCCATCAAGGAAGGTGACGAGGTCAAGCGCACCGGCAAGATCATGTCGGTGCCCGTCGGCCAGGCCCTCGTCGGCCGCGTCGTCAATCCGCTCGGCATTCCCATCGACGGCAAAGGACCGATCAACACCACCGAGTTCTACCCGATCGAGCGCCTCGCTCCCGGCGTCGTCGACCGCAAGCCGGTCAAGGAGCCGCTGCAGACAGGACTCAAAGCGGTCGACGCCATGATCCCGATCGGCCGCGGCCAGCGCGAGCTGATCATCGGCGACCGCCAGACCGGCAAGACCGCCGTCGCGGTCGATACGATCATCAATCAGAAGGGCAAGAACGTCATCTGCGTCTACGTGGCCATCGGTCAGAAAAAGTCGACCGTGGCCCAGGTCGTCCGCACGCTCGAAGAGAACGGCGCGATGGACTACACCATCGTCGTCAACGCCTCCGCGTCGGATCCCGCGCCGCTGCAGTACCTCGCGCCGTACGGCGGCTGCGCCATGGGCGAGTACTTCCTCTACAACGGCCAGCACGCCCTGGTGATCTACGACGATCTCTCCAAGCACGCCGCGGCGTACCGCGAGATCTCGCTGCTGCTCCGCCGCCCGCCCGGCCGCGAGGCCTATCCCGGCGACGTCTTCTATCTCCACTCGCGCCTCCTGGAGCGCGCGGCGAAGATGGCCGATGAAAAGGGCGGCGGATCGCTCACCGCGCTGCCGATCATCGAGACTCAGGCCGGCGACGTCTCCGCCTACATCCCAACGAACGTCATCTCCATCACCGACGGTCAGATCTTCCTCGAGACGGACCTCTTCCACTCCGGCGTCCGCCCGGCCATCAACGTCGGCATCTCGGTCTCGCGCGTCGGTGGATCGGCGCAGGTCCGCTCCATGCGGTCGGTCTCCGGCACCCTTCGGCTCGATCTCGCGCAGTACCGCGAGCTGGCCGCGTTCGCCCAATTCGGCTCCGACCTCGACAAAGTGACGCAGGCGCAGCTCAATCGCGGGCGCCGGCTCGTCGAGATCCTCAAGCAGGGGCAGTATCGGCCGATGCGTATCGGCCTTCAGACCGCCTCGGTCTATGCCGGCGTCAAGGGCTTCCTCGACAACCTCGCCGTCAGCTCCGTACTTCCGTTCGAGACGGCGATGCATCAGTACCTGAGCGATGAAAAGCAGGACGTCATCGAACGTCTCGAGACCGCTTCGAAGTTCGACGCAGACCTCGAAGGCGCCCTCCGCGCGGCCATCGAAGAATTCAAAGCGCAGTACGTCAAAGACAACGCAAACGCACTCGCGGCGTAATCACACATGCCCAGCACAATCGATATCCGGCGCCGGATCCGCAGCGTCAAGAACACGCAGCAGATCACCAAGGCCATGAAGATGGTGGCGGCAGCGAAGCTCCGCCGCGCGCAGGAGCGCATGTTCGCCGCGCGCCCGTACGCGGGCGGCCTGCGCCAGGTGCTGGCGTCGGTGGCAACGCGCGTCGACATCAGCGCGCATCCGCTGCTGCAGACGCGCGAACCGGAGCGCAACGTCGTCGTGGTCGTCGTCACGGCTGACCGCGGCCTCTGCGGCGCCTTCAACGCCAACGTCATCCGCGCCGCGCAGAACTTCATTCGCGAGAATGCGTTTGAAGGCGTGGAGCTCCTGACGATCGGCCGGAAGGCGAGCGACTTTTTCCGGCGGCGCCCGATTCCGATCCGCAAAAACGTCTTCGTCGCCCAGGCTCTGTCGCTCGATGTCGCGAAAGAAATCGCTGACAGCCTGATCAAAGACTTCATCGACGAGAAAATCGACGGTGTCTACGTCGTCTACAACGAATTCAAATCCCTCATCGCCCAGCACGTCCGCGCGGAACGGCTTCTTCCGATCGCGCGCGAGTTCGAGGCTGACCCGAACCGTCCGGCGATCGATTACCTGTACGAGCCCGGGCCGGAGCAGATCCTATCGGACCTCCTGCCGAAACACATCGAGTTTCAGCTCTACCGCGTTCTTCTCGAGTCGGCCGCTGCCGAGCAGGGGGCGCGCATGACGGCGATGGAAGCAGCCACGAAGAACGCGTCGGACATGATCAATTACCTGACGCTCACCTACAACCGCATCCGTCAGGCGGCCATCACCAAAGAGATCATCGAGATTGTCTCGGGCGCCTCCGCCGCCCAATAGACAACGGAGAAGACATGGCAAACGAAGACACCACGACGCAGCGCACCGGTAAAGTGATCCAGGTCATCGGACCGGCACTGGATATCGAATTCGAAGAGGGTCATCTCCCGGCCATCTACAACGCCATCCGCATCGTCGACAACGGCGAGCTCGGAAAAGTGCCGATCGATGTCGTCGCCGAGGTTGCCAACCACATCGGCGAGAACCAGGTCCGCTGCATCGCCATGAAGCCGACCGACGGCATGGTCCGCGGCATGAAGGCCATCGACACCGGCGGCCCGATCATGGTCCCCGTCGGACGCGAGACTCTTGGCCGCATTCTCAACGTCCTCGGCGAGCCGGTCGACAACAAAGGCCCGGTCAACTCCGAGACCAAGCTCTCCATCCATCGGCAGCCGCCGCGGTTCGACGAGCAGTCGACCAACATCGAGATGTTCGAGACCGGCATCAAAGTCATCGACCTGCTCGAGCCGTACACCAAGGGCGGTAAGACCGGCCTGTTCGGCGGCGCCGGCGTCGGCAAGACCGTTCTGATCATGGAGTTGATCAACAACGTCGCCAAGGAGCATGGCGGCTTCTCCGTCTTCGCGGGCGTCGGCGAACGGACGCGCGAAGGGAACGACCTCTGGCTCGAATTCGCGGAGACCGGCGTCATCGTCCCCGGCGATCCGTCGAAATCGAAAGCAGCCCTGATCTACGGCCAGATGACCGAGCCGCCGGGTGCCCGGCTCCGCGTCGGCCTGACCGGGCTGACGGTCGCGGAGTATTTCCGTGATGCCGAAGGGCAGGACGTGCTGCTCTTCATCGACAACATCTTCCGTTTCACGCAAGCGGGTTCGGAGGTGTCGGCACTTCTCGGGCGCATGCCCAGCGCCGTCGGTTATCAGCCAAACCTGGCCACGGAAATGGGTGAGCTGCAGGAGCGCATCACATCCACCAAGCGCGGCTCGATCACCTCGGTGCAGGCCATCTACGTTCCCGCGGACGATCTCACCGATCCAGCGCCGGCCACCGCCTTCGCCCATCTCGACGCGACGTCGGTTCTCTCGCGCCAGATCGCGGAGCTCGGTATCTATCCCGCCGTCGATCCGCTCGCATCCACGTCCAAGATTCTCGATCCGCGCATCCTCGGCGACGAGCACTACAACACCGCCCGGGCCGTGCAGGCCGTCCTTCAGAAGTACAAGGATCTGCAGGACATCATCGCCATCCTCGGCATCGACGAGCTGTCGGAAGAAGACCGCGTCATCGTCAACCGCGCGCGCAAGATCCAGCGATTCCTCTCGCAGCCTTTCCACGTTGCCGAGCAGTTCACCGGCATCAAGGGTCAATACGTCAAGATCGCGGACACGATCAAAGGCTTCCGTGAGATCGTCGAAGGGAAGCACGATGACATTCCGGAGCAGGCCTTCCTGCTCATGGGCACGATTGAGCAGGTGCTCGAGCGCGCCGAGCAGATGAAGAAAGAGGCAGCGTAAGGAAACCGATGGCCGACGTTCTTCCGACGAAGATCAACCTTACCGTCGTCACGCGCGAACGGAAAATCATCGACACCGAAGTCGATGAGGTCGTCCTGCCGGCGAGCGATGGCGAGATCGGTGTGCTCCCCGGCCACACGCCGCTTCTGACCACGCTGAAGATCGGGCAGATGCGCTACCGCAGTGGCGGAATCGTTCATCGGATGGTGCTGTCGTGGGGTTTCGCCGAGGTATTGCCCGACCGCGTCATCGTCCTGGCGGAGCGCGGCGTGCTGGCCAGTGAGATCGATCCAGCCGCCGCGGAAGCGGAGCGGATCGCGGCGGAGAAGGAGCTGCAGTACCTTTCCTCGCACGATCCCGAGTTCAACCGCGTTGAAGCTCGCCTGGAAGAGTCGGTGGCGATGATCGGCATCGGCCGCGATCATTGATCGAACGAACGGCGTTAAGCTTGCATTGCTCTGCCCGACTTGTCGGTCGATATGGAATCCTGGCTCGAGAGCTTTGCCACGACGAACTTTCGTCGTAGCAGCGATACGGCGCACGATCTCAAGACGCCGCTGAACGTCGCTGTGCTCAACCTCGAGCTGCTACGCATGCGCGTTTCGAAACTCGCTGGAGGTGAGGACGAGAAGGTCAACACCTACGCAAAGTCGATCGAGCAGGAGCTGCGGCGGATGGCGCAGATCTTCGATTCATTCTTCATCCTTTCCACGCCGCCGAAGGATGACGGAGAGCCGCGGGACATCGATCTTCGCCCGCTCTGCTCCGAGGCGGCTGGCCGCGCGGGCTTCGAAATTGCCCCGATCGACGGTTCATTCAGGGTTCATGGCCACGAGTCCAGAATTCGTCTGGCTCTCAAGATGTTTTTTGAAGGCGCGTCGCATTTGCTGATCATCGGCGGCCGGCGGGCCACGGTAGAGAGAGGCTCCGGGCTTCTCACAATCGAGGTCACCGGACGTCACGCGGCAGAAGACTTCGAGTTGACGAAGGTTTTCAAGTTCTACAACACGGACGCGCTCGGTAACGCGGACCTTTCGCTGGCCGCCGCGCGGCTCATCGCCGAGACCTACGGCGGTGAGCTGAACGCCGCGGAGGATCGTGATAAGGTCACTCTCAGGCTCTCGTTTCCAGGTGAATGAATGAAGAAAGTATTGATCGTCGACGATGACCGGGCTACCAGCGCCGGCATGGCCGACGTGGTTGAAGAATGGGGTTACGAAGCAGAAGTCGCCGACACGGTTAAGGCCGGCTGGAGCTCTGTTTCCAAGATGGTGCCTGACGTGGCCATCGTCGATCTCAAGCTTCCCGACGGCTCCGGTCTCGATCTTTTGCACCGCATCAAAGAGACGTACCCCGATGTTTCGGTGGTGATCCTTACGGGCCACGCCACTGTCGACTCCGCTGTCAAGGCGCTCAAAGTCGGTGCCGAGGACTACGTGACCAAGCCCGTCGACCTCCCTCGCCTGCAGGTCATCCTGAAGTCGGTCGAAGACAAGCAGATGATGAAGCAGGAGATCCTCGAGCTTCGTCGCCAGTTGCAGAAGATGGGCGCGCTCGGCCATCTCGTCGGCAAATCGCTCCGGATGCAGAAGCTCTTCGAAGAGATCGAGATGGTCGCGAATACCGACGCGAACGTCTTCATCGTCGGAGAGTCCGGCTCCGGTAAGGAAGTCGTCGCCAACACGATCCACTCCCTCTCCCGGCGCCGGGCGAAGCCGTTCATCGCATTCAACTGCGGCGCGATCTCGCCGACGCTCATCGAGTCGGAGATCTTCGGTCACGAGAAGGGAGCCTTCACCAATGCCATCAAACGGCGTGAGGGCTACTTCGAGGTGGCCAAGGGCGGCACCGTCTTCCTTGACGAGATCACGGAAATGCCGATCGAGCTGCAGGTCAAGCTCCTTCGCGTTCTCGAAGAAGGGAAGTTCCGGCGCGTCGGCGGCAACGAGGAGATTTACATCGAAGCCCGTGTCATCGCCGCGTCCAACCGTGATCCGCAGAAGGCGATCGTCGACGGCAAGATGCGCGAGGATCTCTACTATCGGCTCAACGTCTTCCCGATCGAAGTGCCGCCGCTGCGCGAGCGGCTCGAAGACATCCCGCTTTTCTCGCACTTTTTCCTTCAGAAGCTGAACGAAACCGAGGAGAAGAAGGTCGAGAACATCGAGGCCGATTTCATCGAGGCCTTGCAGCAGTATGAATGGCCGGGCAACGTGCGTGAGCTGCGCAACGTGATCAACCGCGCCTTCATCATGGCCCGCGGCAACAGCCTGACGGTGGAGTGCCTGCCGGACAAGCTCCTCAGCGCGCGGAAGCGGCGCGTGAAGAATGGCGTCACCATTCCCCTCGGACAGCCGATGGAAGAGGTGGAGCGTATCGTGATCGAGGAAACGCTTACGATGACCGACGGCGATCGCCGCAAGACCGCGGAGATCCTGGGAATCTCCTACAAGACGCTCTACAACAAGACGAAAAAATACAAGGCGGCCGGCGGCGGGGAAGACGACGAGGAAGAAGCGTAGGCCGGCACGGCCGCATCGCTTCTCTCCCGTATCTACCCCAGCCAAAATCTACAATTCGTAGTTATTTTGGCCTTCTCGCGGCGCGGTGTTATCGTCCCCCGCTCAGATCATCCCGTCGCCTTCGTACGCGCGCGCATGATGCACGCGCGAGGAATTCCGGCGTCGGCGTGGAAGTTTGGGGCGTTCCGCAATGGCCAAAAACCTCGTCATCGTCGAGTCTCCCGCGAAAGCGAAGACGATCAACAAATTCATCGGCAGCGACTACATCGTCAAAGCATCCGTCGGACACGTCCGCGATCTGCCGAAGAGCGACCTCGGCGTCGACGAGGAAACCTTCGAACCAACCTACGAAGTGCTCGAAGGGAAAGAGAAGGTCGTCAGCGAGCTCCGTGCTGCCGCGAAAAAGGCCAGCATCGTCTACATCGCCTCTGACCCTGATCGCGAAGGGGAGGCAATCGGCTGGCACGTGATGAAGCTCCTCGGCACCGACGCCACCAAGGTCCGCCGAATCCTCTTTCACGAGATCACGAAAAACGCCGTCCGAAAGGCCATCGACCAGCCGGGCGAGATCGACATGAACAAGGTGAACGCGCAGCAGGCCCGCCGCGTTCTCGATCGGCTGGTCGGCTACAAACTCTCGCCCCTGCTCTGGGACAAGGTCCGGCGCGGTCTCTCCGCGGGCCGCGTGCAGTCCGTGGCGATGAAGATGATCGTCGACCGCGAAGAAGCGATCAAAGCGTTCCTCCCCGAGGAGTACTGGACGTTCGCGGCGAAACTGGCGGCCGGATTACCGCCGCAGTTCATCGCCAAGCTGACCAAGATCGACGGAAAGAAAGCGGACGTCACGAACGAGGAGCAGGCGCGCGTCATCGAGACGGCGCTGAAATCAGGCAGTTACGCGGTCGAGACGGTCGCCCGCAAAGAAAAGCGCCAGAGTGCCGCGGCGCCGTTCATCACCTCGACGTTGCAGCGCACCGCGTATAACCGCTTCAAGTATCCCGTGAAGCGGACGATGCAGATCGCCCAGAAGCTGTACGAAGGCAAAGAGCTCGGCTCCTTCGGTCACGTCGGCCTCATTACCTACATGCGTACCGATTCCGTCCGCATCAGCGACGATGCCATCGCCGAGGTGAGACAATATATCAGCGCGAAATACGGCGCTGATATCCTACCGGAAAAGCCAAATGTTTATCGTGTCAAGAAAGCTGCACAGGCGCAGGAGGCCCACGAGGCCGTCCGCCCCACGTCGCTCGAACATGATCCCGAGACCATCAAGGATCACCTCACCCGCGAGGAGTACAACCTCTACAAGTTGATCTGGGACCGCTTCGTCGCCTCGCAGATGAAACCGGCGCTGTTCGATGTGACCGACGTCGACATCCGCAACGGCGCCTACACGCTGCGCGCCTCGGGTGAAGTGCTCAAGTTCGCCGGATTCCTGGCCGTCTTTCAGGATGCGTCGGTCGAAGGTGCAGAGGATGACGACGAGAAGCCCGACAACAGCAAAGCCCTGCCTGCGATGAACGAGGGAGAGTCGCTGACTCTCGTGAACCTCGACACGAGACAGAACTTCACCCAGCCGCCGCCACGCTATACGGAAGCGACGCTTGTGAAAGCGCTGGAAGAGAACGGCATCGGCCGCCCCTCCACGTACGGCTCGATCATGACCACGATTCAGACCCGCGACTACACCTACAAGTCGGACGGCAAGTTCTTTCCGACCCAGCTCGGCATGCTGGTCACGAAGCTCCTCAAGCAGTCCTTCGGCGACATCATCGATGAAGGCTACACGGCGGAGCTGGAAGGAAAGCTCGATGAGATCGAAGAAGGTCGTGTCGAGTGGCACGAGGCCATGAGGGACTTCTCGCTGAAGTTCAACAAGGATCTCGTCCGCGCCGGCAAAGAGATGGTGGAGGTAAAACGCACCGGCGTCGAGACCGACGAGGTGTGCGAGAAGTGCGGCTCACCGATGGCCATCAAGTTCGGCCGCTTCGGCGAGTTCCTGGCCTGCTCGAACTATCCCGAGTGCAAGAACACCAAAGAGACCGCGCGCGGCGACGTGGCCGAGCAACCCGAGGGCGAGTCGATCGTCTGCGATAAGTGCGGCAAGCCGATGCAGCTCAAGCGGTCGCGCTTCGGTCAGTTCTACGCCTGCACCGGCTATCCCGACTGCAAGAACACCAAGGATCCTCGGCTGCTCAAAGCGGACATCCCCACGGAGCCGCAGCCGCCCTGTGAGAATTGCGGCAAGGAGATGGTGCTCAAGTCCGGCCGCTACGGCCCGTTCTTCTCCTGCTCCGGCTACCCCGACTGCAAGACCATCCGCAAGATCGGCGGCGGCAAGGGCTCGCCGCCGAAACCGACCGGCGTGCCGTGTCCGAATTGCAAAGAGGGAGAGTTGGTCGAGCGCCGCTCGCGGCGCGGGATCTTCTTCTCCTGCTCGCGCTACCCGAAATGCGACTTCGCGCTGAACAACCGCCCCGTGCCGCGGCCCTGCCCGAAGTGCGCGGCGCCGTACCTTCTGGAGAAGGAGACCAAGCGCGAAGGTCACATCGAGTACTGCAACAATCCGGAGTGCGACTACCGTGCGCCGATCGCGGCCCGGCCGAATGCAGCGAACGAATAGCATCATCCTTTGTGGTGAGTATTCAATCTGATTAATGACGTTGCGTTGCGTTCGTATTTCGTTTGTCATTTGACGCTGATTAACAGCGCCTATTAACGCGCCTCTCCTCCGCGCTACACTCCTGGGCCGGAGGTCCATCCATGAATTGCTTCTCCTCGCGCGCGTGGCGCTGCCTTGCCGCGATCTCGCTACTCGTCGCCACGGCGTCGTTCGCACAGCCGGGTCTTCACGGCCCGATGCTGCGACAGTTCCTGCAGGCGATGCCGAAGGGGGGCGACCTGCACAATCACCTCTCGGGCTCGGTCTACGCGGAGTCCTACCTCCGCTACGCGGCCAACGACGGGATCTGCGTCGATTCCATCAAGCTCACCATTACGCAATGCCCCACCGAGCAGATAGTGACCAATCTTTCCGCGTCCACGATCGTCCCGGCCTCCACCCTCTTCGCCCCCTACTCAGCCCTGTATGGCCAGATGCAGGACGCTCTCTCGATGCGTCAGTTCCGCCCGGTGCTGGAATCCGGGCACGATCACTTTTTCAACACCTTCGGCAAGTTCAGCGCGGTGTCGAAGGGACACGTGCCCGAGATGCTGACCGAGGATGTGTGGCGTCTTGCCAGTGAGAACGTCGACTACCTGGAGACGATCTTCGCCCCCGACTTCGGCAGAGCGCGCGATCTGATGAAGTTCACCAGGCCTGGGGAGAGTCTGGCCGACATGCGTGCGGCGATCATGCAGAGCGGGCATGTCCCGCCGATCATCACCGCCGCCCGCGCCGTAATCGACGGTGCCGAGGCCCGGGTGAAAAGCGATCTTCACTGCGGCACGCCGAACGCCCAGCCGGGGTGCGACTCCACCGTCCGCTATCTATACGAGTTGCATCGCGGAGTCCCGTTGCAGCAGCTTTTTGCGGAGATGGTCGTCGGCTACGAGCTCGCCAGTGCCGATCCGCGCGTCGTCGGCCTCAATCCTGTCATGCCTGAGGACAGCTATATCTCGATGCACGACTTCGACGATCAGATGAAGATGTTTGCCTTCTTCCATCAGCTCTACCCGAAGATTCACCTCACGACGCACGCCGGCGAGTTGTGGCCGGGATTCGTTGAGCCCGAGGGGCTGCGCCATCACATTCGCGACTCCGTCATGATCGCCAGTGCCGAGCGCATCGGACACGGCGTCGACCTGACCTACGAAAATGATGCCGCCGGTTTGTTGAAGACCATGGCCAGCCGCGGTGTGGCCGTCGAAGTCTGCCTAACCAGCAACGACGTGATCCTCGGCGTTTCCGGCAAGGCCCACCCGCTGCGCGACTACCTCGCCGCGGGTGTCCCGGTCGCCCTCGCCACCGACGATCCCGGCGTTTCGCGGGACGACATGACGAACCAGTACATGCGGGCCGTACAGGATCAGGGGCTCGACTACGCCATGCTCAAGCGTCTTGCCCGCAACAGCCTCGAATACTCCTTCGCCGAGGGACAGTCTCTCTGGGCCAGTCACAGCTACGAAGGATTCGCGAACGCATGCGCGGGCGAGAAGGTCTCGTCGAAGCCTGCCGACCGATGCGCGGCGTTCCTTGCCGCAAATACGAAAGCGCGTATCGAATGGAGGCTCGAGGGACGGCTAAGGGAGTTCGAGGCGAGTTGGAAGTGAAACGTCTGACAGAAAACCGGTTACGGCCGGCGTAATCAGGTCGTAGTCGATCAGAAAGGTGTCGTGCCCGTTCGCTGATGCGATCCGCTCGTGGTGCACGGGCGTGCCGTTCGCGGTCATCGCGTTTTCGACTCGCTCGACCTCGGCGACCGGGAAGAGCCAGTCGGTGTCGAACGAGACGAGAAGCGTCCGCCCGCGCCACTTCGCGAAGGCCGCCTGCAGCGAGCCGTGCTGCTCCTCCAGATCCATCTCATCCATCGCCGCCTGCACCCGGATGTAGGAATTGGCGTCGTACTGTGCGGCGAACTTCCGGCCCTGATACTCGAAATACGAATCGATCTCGAACTGCCGCGTGGCGCCGCGGCGTCGACGGCCGAATTTTGATTGCAACGCACGCGCGGAGAGGTAGGTCATGTGTCCGACCATCCGCGCCACCTGCAGTCCGCGCAGCGGCTCGGGGTGGTCGTAGTAGTCGCCGCCGTTGAAGCGGGCGTCGCTCTCGATCATCTTCCGCCCGATGATGTGCCAGGCGATTCCCTGAACCGGCACCGCGGCGCCCGCGGCCATGGTGATGATGGAATCCATGAATTCGGGGTAGCAGGCCGTCCACATCAGCACCTGCATACCGCCGAGAGAACCACCGGCGATGGCGTGCAGATGCTCGATGCCGAGCCGGTCGAGAAGGATTTTCTGCGAATGAACCATGTCTTCGATGGCGGGCCAGGGATAGCGCGAACCGTAAGGCTTGCCGGCAGTCGGATCGATCGACGACGGCGCGGTCGTTCCGTAGCACGAGCCGGGGATGTTCGCGCAGATCACGAAGTACTTGTCGAGATCGATTCCCTTGCCATGCCCGACGAGTCCATCCCACCAGCCCGGCTTCTCGTCGTCCGCATCGGTGTACTTACCGGCCACGTGAGCGTTCGCGGACAAGGCGTGACAGACTAGGATGGCGTTCGACTTCTCGGCATTCAGCTCGCCGAACGTTTCGTAGCGGATCGTGAACGGCGCAATCGTCTGCCCATGCGTGAAACGGAAACCGTCGTCGAGAACGAGATCCTTCGGCGGGGCGGCAATCAGTGAGGTCTGCATCGGGATCGCGAAGGATCTCACTCCTGACGCTCGCGCTTCAACTGTCCTTCGTAAATACGCCGCACTTCGTCGATCGTCGAGATCTGCTCGACCGTCTTGTCGTCGCGAATATGCGCAATGCGAGGGAAGCGAAGAGCGAACCCTGATTTGTGGCGCGACGACTCCTGAATCCGGTCGAAGGCGATCTCGAGGACGATCTCCGGCTCGACCGTGTGGACCGGCCCGTACCGCGCCGTCGTCGTGGCCTGAAAGTGTTTCGTCAATCGTTCGATCTCCGCATCCGTGAGCCCCGAATAGGCTTTTCCGATGTTAACGAGCTCATTGTCCCGGCGGACCGCGAAGGTTACATCGGACAGCACCGCACGCCGTTTGCCGTGTCCGTACTCGGCCGCGGTCACGACGCAGTCGAGGGTAGCCAGCGCCTTTTTGTACTTGAGCCAAGACTTGCCGCGCCTCCCCGGTGTGTAGACGGAGTCGGAGGCTTTGACGACGAGCCCCTCGTTGGCACGCGCGCGGGCGGCGTCGAAGAGCACATCGACATTCGCGCCATCGCGCGCTTCCGACTGAATCGTGAAGCGGATCGAGTCACGCCCGGTGCCGATGACGTCGCGCAATCGCCGCAGTCGCTCGCGAAGTGGCATTTCAAAGAGCACCTCGCCGTCGACGAACAGGATGTCGAACGCGAAGAAGACAACCGGAGCGTCACGCAACAGCGCCTCGGACACCTTCCGCCGTCCGAGCCGCGTCTGGATCGTCGCAAACGGCAACACGCGGTCGCGGAAGGCGACGATCTCACCGTCGAGCACGACCGAATGGCCGAGCGTGCGCGCCGCTGACTCCAGTTCCGGAAAGCGGTGAGTCACGTCGTCGAGCGTCCGGGAGTAGATGCGCACTTCGTCTGCCGTGGCATGGATCTGCGCGCGGATGCCGTCGTACTTGTCGTCAGCGAATGCCTCCGCGCCGAGCATCGCTACGATCTCTTCGGGATCCTCCTCCGGCTGGGCCAGCATGAAGGCGAATGGATGGAAGAGATTCATTCGCGCGGATTCGAGCGCGTCCCCTCGGGCGAGCAGCGCCGCGGCGCCGATATCGCCGGTCAGCATGTTCGCGCGGCGCACCGCCGCGAGCGGCCGGTCGAACGCCTTTGCGATCGCGGCTTCGACCAGCCCTTCCTGCAATCCGATCCGAAACTCGCGAAGCAGGATCTTCAGCACGAAACGGACGCCTTGTGCGTCGAGTTTCCGAAGCAGCGTAACGAGGACGGCTTTCTTGTCGATCGCTCCCGACGTCGCGGCCAGCCGTTCGAACGTCTCACCAACCTCGGCCAGCGTCACGGTGCGCGCCGGATCGTCGTCGAACAACTCCGCCGCCGTATCGCCCGCGTCGCCGTATTTTGACCAGGCAGCCCAGACCTCGTCGGACGGACGTCCGGTTACCTCGACCAGCGCCTCGGTCAACGCCGCGCCGCCTACACCCGCGGTGCGCTGGTCCTTGCGGGGAAAGGGAGAACCGGCAAAGAAGACCGCGGCACGTTCCAGCGATGCGTCGTCGAGCGTCACCAGGTAGTCTGCCAACAGCCGTTCCTTCTCCGACTTTTTCGTCGTCGCGGCGATGGCGTTGGCGGTCCTGCAGAAGTCGTCAAGCATGGTTGCGGGGTCTCGCGGTTGCACGGTCTCGCGGCAAAGACCATCTCACCACCGCGAGACCGCGTAACCTCGCAACCGCGAGACCGCCCGTATATGATCCCCGCCGCAAAATATCGCACTCAAGGGGCTTCGAATGAAAACGAAAGTCACAGTAGTCGGCGGCGGCAATGTTGGCGCAACCGTCGCCCAGGGAATCGCCCTCAAAGAGCTCGCGGACGTCATCGTCGTCGACATCGTCGAGGGGGTCCCGCAGGGGAAGACCCTCGACCTGATGGAGACCGCGCCGGTCGAGAAATACGACTCCATCCTTCGCGGCACGAATGGCTACGACGAGACCGCCGGCTCCGACCTGGTCGTCATCACTGCCGGGTTGCCGCGCAAGCCGGGCATGAGCCGCGATGACCTGTTGTGGAAGAACGAAGAGATCGTTGCCGGCGTCACGCGCGAGATCGTGAAGCGCTCGCCGGATGCCATCCTGGTCATCGTCTCCAACCCGCTCGATGCCATGTGCGAAGTCGCGCGCCGCGTCTCGGGCTTCCCGCGCGAACGCGTGATCGGCATGGCCGGCGTGCTCGACTCGGCGCGCATGCGCGCGTTCATCGCCATGGAGCTGAACGTCTCCGTTGAAAACACTCACGCCTTCGTCCTCGGCGGACACGGCGACACGATGGTGCCGCTACCGCGCTACTCGACGGTTGCCGGAATCCCCATTACCGAGCTGCTCTCCAAGGAGCGAATTGATGCGATCGTCGACCGCACCCGCAACGGCGGCGCGGAGATCGTCAATCTTCTCAAGACCTCGGCGTGGTACGCCCCGGGCGCGGCCACCGTGGAGATGGTCGAAGCGATTCTCAAAGACAAGCGCAAAATCCTCCCCTGCGCCGCGTATCTCACCGGCGAGTACGGCTTCAACAACCTTTACGTCGGCGTGCCGGTAAAGCTCGGCAGGAACGGCATCGAGCAGATCATCGAGATCACCCTGACAGCCGACGAGAAGGCCGCGTTGCAGAAGTCGGCGGACGCTGTGAAGGAGTTGTTCGACACGTTGAAGATCACGGCGTAGGCCAAGAGTCCATCCTGCGCGTAGACGCAGGATCTCCGGTGGCACCGGCAGGATATGGGCCGGAATCGCGAGTGCCCATTTCGCGTCTTGAACCGCAGCCAGCGCGGGATCACCTGAGATCCTGCGTCTACGCGCAGGATGGGGTCGAAAGAACATGAAAAAACTCGTCATCGACATCGAGACCGTCGGCACGCCGTGGGAAGAGATGGATGCTTACGTTCGTGAATACCTGATCAAAGGGCTCAGCGACGGCGATGCCGAGGAAACGCGGCGGGCCGGCGGACTCTCCCCGTTTCGCGGCCGCATCATCGCCATCGGCGTCATCAACATCGAAGACGGACGTTCCTGCGCCATGTACGAAGTGCCGGGACAGACGCAGCTCTCGATCGAGAAGTCCGGCCAGCGCACGTACATCTCGGGAAGCGAGAAGCAGATCCTGGAGAAATTCTGGGAGTTCTTCGAAGGCGACTCGCGATTCATCACCTTTAACGGCCGGCAGTTTGACGGTCCGTTTCTGATGATCCGTTCGGCGATCAACGGCATCGTGCCGAAGCGGGATCTCGTTGGCTACCGCTACGGCTTCCATCCGAACTGCGACCTGCGCGAAGCGCTCAACTTCTTCGGCACGACGAATGCCCGCCAGTTCAAGTTCAACCTCGATCTGGCCTGCAAGGTCTTCGGCGTCGAGACCTCGAAAGGGGAGGGACTTGATGGACGCTCCGTCGAGACGTGGTATCGCGCCGGGCGTCATCGGGAGATCGCGGACTACTGCCTCGATGACGTGCGCGCCACCTGCGAGCTGTACGAGAAGGTGGCGCCGTCGCTGCTCATTTTCAACAAAGAATTCCGCGAGGCCGAGGAGCGTGCCCGCCGCCGCTTCCCGCTGATCGAGAATGTTGCCCCGCTCATTCCGACGAGCGAGGCGTCGTTCATCGAGTCGGTGACTCAGAGCTCGCTGGAGCTCATGCCAGCTCTCGAGGCAACACCGGAGGCGCCGGCGGCCGTCACATCGCTCACGCGCGCCATCGTCCTGGAGAAGCTGGTCCAGCAGGCGCAAACGGAAGAAGACATCCCGACCGGGTTTGACGGAGCGAGCACAGAACCCGCTCGGTGAGAGAATGCGCGCGTGAAGCTGTTCCGGGGGCGGATTTTCTCGCCGGTTGCCGATCCATTCACGGTCGATGCGGCGAAGTCGTACGTCTACTACGACGATGGCTATCTGGCCATCGATGGCGACCGTATCACCGGCGTCGGTGACTGGCGCAACGTTCCCCGGCAAAGCTCGAACCTTACCCAGCTAGGAAGCGACGTCCTCATCACGCCGGGATTTGTCGACACGCATCTTCACGCGCCGCAGCTCGAGATGATCGGCTCTTACGGCGGCGACCTTCTCGAATGGCTGAACCGCTATACCTTCCCCACCGAGGCGAAGTTCAGCGATCCCAAGCACGCGGAGATGGTGGCCCGCGTATTCTTCGAGGAGCTGCTCCGCAACGGCACACTCTGCGCGCTGATCTTTTCGACGATCCACTATCGCGCCACCGACATCTTCTTCGCGGAAGCCGAGCGGCGCGGGTTCCGGGCGATCATCGGCAAGACGATGATGGACCGCAACGCGCCGGAGGCGTTGCTGGAGACTCCGAGGCAATCGTTCGAGGAAAGCCATGCGCTGCTGCAGAAGTGGCACAAACGGGGGCTGCTGCGCTACGCCATCACCCCACGCTTCGCGCCGACGTCGACGCCGGAGCTGCTCGAAGCGGCCGGTCAGCTCAAGCGCGAGTTCCCCGACGCCTACGTTCATTCGCATATTTCCGAGAACCGCAACGAGGTGCAGTGGGTTCACGACCTCTTCCCCGAGGCCGAGTATGCGGATGTCTACGACCGCTACGGCCTCCTCGGCGAGCGGACAGTGCTCGCTCATGGCGTCCATCTGAGCGAGGAAGAGCTTGAATTGCTTGCCCGCCGCGGAACGCGTGTCGCCCACTGTCCGAACTCGAACCTTTTCCTCGGTAGCGGCCTCTTTCGTCTCCACCACACTTTGGACGCCGGCGTGGTGGTCGGCCTCGGCACCGACATCGGAGCGGGCACAACGCCTTCGATGTTCACCACGATGTCGGATGCGTACAAAGTGCAGCAGGTGCAGGGCGTGTCGCTTACGCCGTTCCATCTCTGGTATCTCGCTTCGCTTGGAGGTGCCCGCGCCCTGTCGATGGACGGGGAGAGCGGAAGCCTCGAGGCAGGCAAGTCGGCCGACTTCCTCCTGCTCGATCTCAAATCGACGCCGCTGGTCGCCCTGCGCAGCGAGCGGGCCTCGTCGATCGAGGATCTCCTGGCCGGCCTGATCTTTACCGGCGACGATCGCGTCGTTCGCGAGTGCTGGATCGCCGGTCAGATGGTTGCGGCGGTCTCGCATTAGGTGTCTGCGCGGCAGAACGATCGAGCGGAGATGGTGGCCGAGCCTTGGGCAACCTGCGCCGCCGGCCGTGCCGGCCCCGTGACTGGCAGCGCTCTTGCGGCGTCTAAGGCCCAGGAGGCCTCCATGAGAAAAATACGAGCGATCCTGGTGTTTGCGGCCCTTTCTGCTGTCGCCGCCTTCGGACAGGATCGTACTGTTTGGCGGACGAGTGCCGATGTACAGGAAGGAGCCCGCGGAAGCGTTACCGGGACGGTTTCGGATACCGAAGCGGGGCGAAACCGCCTGATCATCACGCCGGATGATGCGCAGAACGATCGCATCCTCGTCGACACGGATTCCGTCTCGACCCAATACAACGGATTCGGAGGGACGATCAACGGCGCCCCCGAGATCTTCGTTGGCTCGACCGGCTTTGACAACGTGCGTGTCGGCGACCGTGTCGAGGTGCGTGGAATGGCAACCGGCGGCGAGGTCGTTCGTGCGGAACGCGTGACGCTTCTGGGCCGGCCGGTGGATGCACCGCAGACCGGCGTCGGCCAGACGCGAACGCCCACGTCGATTTCCACTCCGACCGCGTCGGGAACGACACCGAGCGGCGCGAGCCCCAACCGGGGCGGGCGCATTGAAGGCGTCCTGCAGCAAGTCAACGCCGAGGCGGGGCGCCTTGTCATCGTTACCGACCAGCGTGAGGTGCTGACCGTGCGAACGCCGCAGGGGACGCCGGTGCGTTACCACGGTGACACGTATCGCGTTTCGAACTTGGAGGTTGGCGATCGCATCCGTGTCGAGCCGCAAGGCGGCGTGACGGCCAACGGTACCGAGGTTCGCGCCCGATCGATCGAGGTGATGCAGAGCGCTCAGGAGTCCGGCGCAGCGCCTACCGGTGTTGGCGGCGTGACTGGACGCGTGATGCGCGTAGACCGATCTGCGAACGTGATTCAGGTCGATAGCGGGCGCGGCACGACAATCGCGGTCGATCTGCGGAATGCCACCGATCCAGCCGGTAAACCCGTGCGGGCGCGCGATGTTCAGGCCGGTGACCATGTCGAGCTGAGCGGTTCCTACAGTGGAGGAACCTTCCTCGCCTCGACGCTTCGATTCACGGACGACAACGGAGGACCGGCTCCGGCGGGCTCATCGGCACCAGAGCCTCCAACCGGCGACCTCGGCGTTGTGACGATCTATGGAACGGTGAGCCAGACACTCGCTGACGGCCCACAGCTCGTACTGCGCGACACTCAGAACGGCAATCGGCCGATCCGCGTCTATGCGCTGGAGGACCTTCTCGTACGTACGCGCACGGGGACCTACACGACGGCCACACAGTTACGCCTGAACGATTCCCTCGTGATCAAGGCCTACCGCGACGGTGAGGGGAACTACATCGCGCAGACGATAAGAATTCGGTGAGATGGGGGGTCGGGAGTCGGGGGTCGGCTTCCGACTCCCGACAACCGACAACCGACAACCGAACATATTATTTGGAATAACAAACCTCCTCTCAACGTCGAACTATGTGCGATGGAAAAGCCCGTTCGGCGCACTCTGCTTCCCGGCGTTTCGGACGCCGGAGCGCCCCCGCTCGTCGTCATCGACTCGCGCGTCGTCGTCGCCAGAGCACGGCGCCGCGCGATCGTCCGTGATGTCATCGATCTCCTACTCCTGGTCTGCGTCGACGGGCTTTTCCTACGCTGGCCGCTGGCGCATGTGCCGTTTCTCGATCGCTACGATTCGCTGCTCGTTCTTGTCGGCTTGAACGCAATGTTGGTCGGCTACGTCTGGCTGGCCCGCGCGCTGCCTCGCTGGACGGCGCGCCGCGTTGCCACGACCTGGTCACTGCCGGAGCGGGCGCGGTTCTTCAGGCGCTCGTAGGGCTCGCCTTCCGGATCACGAACTTCTGCAACAGCACGCCGACGAGAAGAAGAGAGATCGTCAGCCCGAGCAGTGAGCCGACGCGATAGAGGCCGCCGAGCCGCGCCAGATCGTGCAGGAAGCACTTCAACACCGTCACAAGCAGCAAAATGATGGCCGCCACGCGCGAGGCGCGGCTGTGAAGCATCAGCCCGGCGATGAGCATGGCCACCGAGAATACGGCCCAGCCGATGGTGTAGGTCAGGTCCTGAGCCAGCGATGACGAGAAGAAGTTGAACGTCAGCGCCGGTCCGGTCGAGTAGAAATCGGCGATCTCGATGTTCACGAGAAGAAAGAGAAGGACCGTTCCGCACGCGTTCGCGGCCGGCCGAGCCGCCTCGTATCGCTTCGATTCATCATCCGGCAGCAGCCACGCGGCGAAGAAGAACGCGGCAGCGCTGACGAGATACGTGTAGAGGTACCAGTTCACGATCGCTCTGTGACTGGCCGGGTGATACGAGAGGACGGCGGGATTCACGGCCAGACGAACGAATGCGGCCGCGAGCAGCGCCCCCGACCAGACCAGAAGGCCGCGATGCGGAATGCGCCGGAAAAGCCACACGAGCGCCGCCCCTTCCAGTGCCCAGCCGATCGTGATCCATTGCTTGTCGAGCTGCAGAGGAATGGCCACGGTGATGAACGCCAGTGCCGCGGCCGCGGTCATCGCCAGACGCCCGAGAAGCCGCTCGCCCGTCGGTTCGATGCGGAGCAGACGCCAGACCAGTAGCAGCATCAGCGCGGCCTGGAACAGCGGAAGGATGCCGATGGCGTAGTCGTACCCGGCGACTCTGATCGCTTTGCGCGCCAGCAGGAAGAACGGAATCCCGGCCAGCACCGCCCCCAGATATGGCTGCACGAAGCGCTTTGCTCTGGTACCGAGGAGCAACGGATAGGCGATGAAGAGCGCGTAGATGTCGCCGGCGAAGCCGATCTGCCGGGCCGGAGTTTCCGCGCGTGACAGGAACGCGGCAACGCCAAACATGACCACAGCGGCCACGACGATGTCGTGCCATTCCGTCATCCAGGCCATCGCCAGAAGTGCGATCCCGATGACGAGGTGCGACGCCAGCAGCGAAGCGAACAGCGGAGTCGAGGAAACGCCCCCGGCGATGATGACCACAATATCGCCCGCGAACAGCGCCACGATCGCCGCGCCGCTGAAACGCCGGTCGATGCGGAACCAGATCAGCGCAAGGGCGCAGATGGCGATCGCCGCGAGGAATGCAACTACCGGCCACGGTGCTGCTTTCGGGTCTATTGCCCACACCATCAGCACGAGCTGTGATGCAGCCATCGCCGCGGTCATGAGCGACGCGCGGCGGAGGTAGAGAGCGGCCGCGCCGATGGCGAGATCCAGCACGAGGAGGACGGCGAAGAACGGCCACGGCGGGAAGGCCAGCGCCGGCTGCACGGCCACCGCGAAGAGGAACAGATGTCCGATCAGTCCGAGGTAGGTCGTGCCGGCATCGCCGTCCTGCCCGCGGCCGATGAATACGCCGCCCGCTACCGCCAGCAGTGCGAAACCACCGATCAACGTCAGCGCGGCGAGAAGGGTTGCCGGCGTCAGAGCGTTCGCGCACCAGACCGTGATGACAATCCACGAAAGCACGATCGACGAGATGGCCAGGATGGTGCGTTGCGTCGACCTCGCCTCACTGATCGCGCCGATATTGATGACCGCCAGGAGAATCGCCAGCGCCGCGAGCGCGTATTGCGCGATCGGACCGGTGGTGAGAAAGAAGAGAACGCCGACCGAACCGAGGATGAGGCCGAGCATCGTCCATTGGGAGACGACGTTCCGGCCGAGGCGGCGGGCAATCACCGGAACCGCCAGGAACAGCAACGCGAACGCGGCGTAGATGATCAGGGCGGTCGTCAGACGCTCACGGGTCACGTTGTCGGCCGACCAGACGCCCTCCGTGGCGATGGCCAGGAACGCGGCAATCGCGTACACCGGACCGGCCTCGTGTCTGATCGCATAGGCGGCGATGAGCGCCACCAGCACGAAAAGAGTGCCAAAGAGCAGCATCGGCGCAGCCGCCGGAACCGGCATCGCCGCGAAGGCAGGGAAGAGCAGAAGAAAGAGCGGAGCGATGACGAGACGCGGAGCCGGCGTGAAGTGCGACAGTACGAGTTGCACGACGACGAATGCGGCGATCCAGACCAGGATCCATGGCCACGCCTCCGGCGTGTACGACGACGCCCGCCAGACGATCAGGACCAGCGCGATCGTCGCACCGCCGAGCAGGTGCAGCCAGGCGGGCCCGCGGAAGATGGCGATCACCGACAGGCCGGTACTGATGAATAGCAGGAAGGTGAAGAGAACGTTGTATTGCACGCCGTAGCTCGACACCGCCGCCACGTAGATGGCGAAGAGCAGCGGCAGACCGGCCGAGGAGATGGCCGCAAGGTCGAAGCTGCGCTGCGCGTTGTCGGCCCGGCGCCGCAGCCAGAGCGTTGCCCCGGCCGCCGCGGCGAAGAGGATGAAGATCGAAACCGCCAGCGGAAGCTGGGAAGCCGTCAGGAACTTGCCGATCCAGCTCCACTCATAGATCACCGTGAAAACCACGCTGAGCGCCGTCAGCAGTGGCCAGCGCCGCTGGATGGCCACCCAGAGCAGGCCGACGTTGAGCAGCAGCAGGTAGGAGAAGAGCGCGATCGGTTTGTTCTCGCCGGTTGACAAAAGCGCCGGCGTGGCGAAGCCGCCGACGAGGCCGAGCAGTGCGATGAAAACCGAGTCGCGCCGGATCGACAGCAGCACGGCGATGGCCGTGACGATCAGCATGAGCGCGAAGACGACGCCTACCGGCAGCAGGTGCCACAGTGCGTGGATGGCAAAGAGCGTGGCGTAGAGGATGGCGATGCCCGCTCCGTCCATGGCGTTCGCGGTGAAGCTGTAGTCGCGGGCAACGCGCAGTTCGCAAACCAGGAGCAGCACGATGCCGGTCACCATTCCGAGCGACGCGCGTACAGGCGGGCTAAGCCAACCGTGCTCGACGGAGTAGCTGAGAAAGAAGAGCGCCGCCAGAACGAGCGCGATGCCGGCGATCCATGAGAAGAGCTTCACGCCGATCAGCGACTCCCAGTCGAACGGCTTACGAGGAGTAGGCGTGGGACGTGGGGGGATGGGTGCCGCGATGGGCTCCGGTTCGGGCTCCGCCTCGGCAACGAACGCGGCGATCGGCTCCGGCTCCGGAGGGAACGTGACAATTGCCGGTTCAAGCTCCGGTTCCGGCGGCGGAACGATGATCACGGGCTCGGGTTGCCGCTCGGGTTGTGGCTGGGGCTCAGGCTCTGCCTCAGGCTCAGGCGTCGCCGCGGCCGCGTATGGCCTCGCCTCTCGATCGAGCCGTCGCCGCAGCTCCGCGAGCTCCGCGATTGCTTTGCTGGCCCGGCCCGAGGCCTGGATCGCTACGACGAACGCGATCACCGCGAATACGGCGACCAGAAAGAGCACGCAGCCTTGCATGGATACGCAAAGGATACAGCTACAAGTGAAGAGCTCTGCGCTCCAGGCGTTGTCGGTTGTCGGTTATCAGTTGTCGGGACTGCCGGCCGGACGACTGGGCCACCGGGTCTCGGGGTTGCGCGGTTGCGCGGTCTCGGGGTGTTCGGTTCCACACGCGGCGATTGCAAGGTAAGACCGCGAGACCGCGTAACCCCGAGACCCCGCAACCCCGACTCCGCAACCCCAAACGCGAGACCGCGTAACCGACAACCGAACCTGGCCCGACCGTCAGGCCTTTCGTGCCTTGGGCGCCAACAGTATCTCTCGCCCGACGAGATACAGCAGCAGTATCAGGACGATGAATGGGACGCACGACATGAGGTCAGCGTGTCCACCGGAAACGAACGGATTCTTGTCGGCGAACTTGTCGAGGCTGGCGTTGAAGTTCGTCACCCACGCCACCTTGTCCTGCAGACCGGCGATGAAGGCGATCAGGATTCCGGCGATCGCGCCGCCGGCGATGTACCCGGATGCCATCAGCACGCCGGGGCTCTTGTCGCCCTCGGCCGTGAGCTGCTCTTCCGAGAGGTTCAGGCCGCGGTACTTCTTGCGGACGTAGAGGTCCGACAGCCAGCGGATCATCCCTCCGATGAAGATCGGACTCGACGACGACAGCGGCAGGTAGACGCCGACGGCGAAGGCGAGCGAAGGGATGCCCGACATCTCCAGCACCAGCGAGATCATCACCCCGAGGAGCACCAGCCCCCACGGCAACTGGCGGTTGAGGATGCCTTTGATGATGTACGACATCAGCGTCGCCTTCGGTGCGTCGAACTTCTTCGGCGCCGCCTTGCCGTTGGCCGTGAACTTGTGCGTGCCGTTGATCGCCGGATCGACGAGGAATTGTGGCGTGCCACTCGGGTCGACGAGGAGCTCCTGTGCGGAGGCGCCTCCCGGAGGCGTGTAGTGCCAGACCATGAAGTCCTTCCCCTCATGGCTCTTGTGCGACAGCCCTGGCAGTAGCGACGGATCGGCGTGCAGGCCGGCGGGCCAGTTCTCGATCTGCCTGAGCGGTGCGCCTTCTTCGCCGGTCGTGGGTTCGGAGCTGATGCGCGGCAGCACGACGCTGCCGTTGTTATTGAGCATGAGGAGCAGCGGCCCGAGCACGAGTGCCGAGGCCAGCGCGCCGATGAGGATGGCGATCTGTTGATACTTCGGCGTCGACCCGACCAGGTAGCCGGTCTTGAGGTCCTGAGAGGTCGTACCACCGTTCGACGAGGCGATGCAGACGATCGCACCGATCGACAGGGCCGTGACGTAGTACGTCGAGCCGGTCCAGCCGATCACGAGGAAGACCAGGCAGGTGATCAGCAGCGTGGCCACGGTCATGCCGGAGATCGGATTCGACGACGAGCCGATCTCGCCCGTAAGCCGCGACGACACCGTGACGAAGAGGAATCCGAGGACGACGATCAGGAGTGCCGCCATCACGCGCGCCATCACGCCAGTGCCACCGTGGTACAGCGGGCTGGCCAGCGCGATGATGGCTACGAGGGCAAAGCTGCCGATGAGCACGATCTTCATCGAGAGGTCCTGGTCGGTACGGACCATCCCCTCGCGCGCCGCGCTGCCGCCGCGCATGTCCTTCAGCCCTTCCTTGAGGCCGTGCCAGATCGTCGGGAGCGAACGGAGCATCGAGATGATCCCGCCCGCCGCCACCGCCCCGGCGCCGATGTAAAGGATGTATGCGCTGCGGATCGCGTTCGGCGACATGTCCTTGATCAGACGCGTCGATTCGGGTGCGAGGGGCGCCGCGAGTCCTGCGCCGAAAAACTTGATCGCGGGGATGAGGACCAGATAGGCGAGCACGCCGCCGGCGCACATGATCGAGGCGATGCGCGGCCCGATGATGTAGCCGACGCCGAGGAGCTCCGGCGAGATCTCGGCCGAGACCGAGCCCGCCGCGAACGGCGCTCCGAACACACGCTCCGGCGTGTCCTTCCACCAGCGGAAGGCGACGTTCATTGCCTTGTAGATGAAGCCGATGCCGAAGCCGGCGAAGATCGTTTTGGCACTGGTGGCCTGCCCGCCGAGCTTCGCCATCTCTTCTTTGGCGCTGTCCGAGGCAGCCGCGATCGACTCTTCCGACGCACCCGCCTTCAGCACCTCGGCGCACGCTGTCCCTTCGGGATACTTGAGCGTGCCGTGCTGCGCGACGATGAGGGCGCGCCGCAGCGGAATCATCATCAGGATGCCGAGGAGACCGCCAAGTACGGCCACGAGCATCACCCGTGTGAATTCGAGATCGAAGCCGAGGATGAGGATGGCCGGCATCGTCACGCCGACGCCGAAGGCGATCGACTCGCCGGCCGATCCGGCGGTCTGCACGATGTTGTTCTCGAGGATCGTGGCGTCGCGCCCACCGAGCTTCGAGAGGATCCGGAAGAAGGTGATGGAAAGAACGGCCACCGGGATGGAGGCGCTGACCGTGAGGCCGACCTTCAGCACGAGGTAGAGCGAGGCCGCGCCGAAGATCATGCCCAGGATCGTCCCCAGGATGATCGGCAGCGGTGTCAGCTCGCGCAGCTTCGTCGAGGCGGGGATATAGGGCTCAAACGGCGCGGGTGCAGGGACTGGTACTGGGTATTCCTGTTCGACAGCGCTCATGAGGTCTCCTGTCCTGGAGAAGCTGGCCGTTACCGGTTCGGCCATGCATCGGGCGGGCCATTCTAGCATCGGAACTTGTGCGGTTTCGGGAGGCGGTATCATCGGCCGTATGCCGATGATGCTGCCGGGGGAGCGCCTTCGCGATGCCGTCGCCGAAGCCTTTCCACGTCTGTGGGCGATCTCCGATTCTGATGCAGCGACACCGCCCGCTCCCGGCAAGTGGTCGCCAAAGCAGTTGATCGGGCATCTGATCGATTCGGCGTCGAACAATCACCAGCGTTTTGTCCGCGCGAACTTCACTGATGACCTGATCTTCCTCGGCTACGACCAGGAGCGCTGGGTGGAGTTGGGACGTTACGCCGAGGCGCCGTGGGAGTCGCTGCTGACGCTCTGGCGGGAGTTCAACCTGCAGATTGCCCGTGTCATGGAGGCGACGCCCGATGCGGCCGCCAGCGCGCTCCGAACGCGTCACAACCTGCATCAACTGGCGTGGCATCCCGTCCCCGAGGATCAGGCGGCGACGCTCACCTATTTCATGAGCGACTACGTCGATCACCTCGAGCACCATCTCCGACAGATTCGTGGGCTCTCATGAGCTGAGCGCCACCAACCGGGTCAATGAGGCGCACCTCGAGATCAGAACCGATGGGGTCAAGGTCAAGATCGATGGGGTCAAGGTCAGGATCGATGGGGTCAAGGTCAGGATCGACCCACCTCAAGGTCACAACCCGATGGGGTCAAGGTCAGGATCGACCCACCTCAAGGTCACAACCCGATGGGGTCAAGGTCAGGATCGACCCACCTCAAGGTCA
>Ga0247680_1000065_pt1 | contig 54497 bp, 43 predicted proteins | sample CNK21_metaG_FD_182803 | JGI IMG/M metagenome (GOLD analysis project Ga0247680, IMG submission 182803) | Soil microbial communities from Purdue University Martell Research Forest, Indiana, United States - CNK21 | ecosystem: Environmental > Terrestrial > Soil > Temperate forest > Bulk soil...
GTATCGGTCGACGACGTTGTCGCCGCGGACGTGGCCGTGTCGGTTGCCGGCGCGGTGGTGGTTGTCGTCGTGGTCGTGGGCGGCGGTGCCGGGGCGGTGGTCGTCGTCGGAGCTGTCGGTGGTGGTGCGGTTGTCGTCGTCACGACCGGTGGTTGCGGCGCCACAGTCGTCGTCGCGGCGATCTTTACCGGCGGCACGGGTTTCGTTTTTGGAACCGGCGTCGCTTCGACGGCCGGCGTTTTCGGTTTCGGAGTCGTCGTGGCCCTGGCGGTCTTCTCCGCCGGTTTTTGCTTCGTCTGGTGCGGTTTCGGAGTGGCGCTGACCTGAGCCGTCTTCGGCGTCGAACTGGTCTTTACCGGCGTCTTCGCTGCCGCCTGGGTTGACTTCTTCGACGCCGGCTGCGCGGCAGTGGGACGATGCGGCCATGCCTCGGGTTGCGCACCCTGAGCGACGCGGGCCGGAGTCGACACGCCGAGGCGGGAGAGGCGGCGGGACGACTCGCGCGCCAGGAAACGGCGCGTCTCGCGCGTCGGATAGAGCGTCTTGTCGCCGACCGTCAGGGTATCGCCGGCGATCGTCTTTCCGTAGTCGGGATAGTTCTTCAGCGTGCTGAGTAGCGAACCACCCTGCACCGTTCCGTCGAAGAACGATCCGGACGGAGAATTCATCGCATAGTCCCAGACCCGGCCGATGTCGGCGAAGACCTGCAACGCCTCGTTGGCGGCATTGCGCTCGCCGCCCGGTGGATGAGAGGCGGCCGCGCGGCGTGCATCGTTCAACGCCGTTTTGAATGCCGCGTAGTCATCCCCCTCGGCAGTGACCTGCAAACGGCGCATGCTGGCGCGGAGATCGTTCGACGGCGGGACGGACTTGATGACCTGATGCGGCGCCGGCTGCGGCTCGGTCTCGACGGCGGGGGCGGTTGCGCTCAGATCGGTGGCGCACTCGGCCGGCACCGGACTCTGAGCGCGCGCCAGGACCTTCACCGTCGGATTCAGCGCCGACGTCTGGGCATACGCAGAGAAAGCGGGCGCGGAGAAAGCGGGCGCGGAGAAAGCGGCCGCGGAGAAAGCGGCCGCGGCCACGGCGAGGAGCGCGAGGGCGACCGGCTTCTTCACAAATATCATTTGCAGTTAGTGATTCTAGCCGTAGTTCGGCTTTCCATCGTCCGCACTTCCGGCGGGGAGGTGTTTCTTTACGATTTCAAGGAGATCGCCGGCGGCGAGCGGCTTGGGGATGCAATCGTCGACTTTGAACTGCGACAGCGCCTCATGGCGATAGGTCCGATCGGCATAGCGTCCGGTCATGACGACGGTTTTCACCTGCGCCAGCGCCGGTTCCTCCTTCAACTGACGGCAGACCTCGCGTCCGTCGAGATTCGGAGTCCAGGCGTCGGCGAGGATCAGGTCGGGGACGTACTCCCGGACCACAGCCCCCGCTTCCTCGGCGTTCCCGCTGGCGATGAACCCGTAGCCGAGGGTCGTGGCGATCGTTTTCACCAGGAGTTGGATGGCCTCATCGTTCTCCAGCAGGGCGATCAGAGGCCGTGTGACGGCCGAGGGCGGCGGATTGGCTGACGAGGCCGTGTCGCGCATGGACACGATCATCTTGCGCTCGAACAGAACCGCCGGTGCATCGGCCCAGAAGCGCTGGCGATACTCCGCTGCCTTGCAGAAGCAGTTGCCGCAGTGCTCGCAAAGGAGCGTGCTGTCCGGATGCGTACACCACGAGGCTTTCGCGGCGTCGAACATGTCGCCGCAGGTGATGCAGGCAACCTCGTACGCTTTCCTGTCCGCCATCAGGCCGGCATCGAATTCCTTCCGATGCAGCTCGTAAAGGTTCTCCTGGGCCGGAAGATCGAGCACCCCTTCGAGGTGCCGCTGCAGAAGATTGATGAGATCGGTGATCGACACCGGCTTGGCGAGGTAGTCGTCGATTCCGAAGCGTTCGATGGCCTCGCCTCGATAACGAATATCGGTGTAGAGCCCGGTCATCACCACCATCTTCGTATCGCCGAAGAGCGGGTCCTCTTTGAGCAGACGGCACATCTCGCGGCCGTCGAGCGTCGGCAGGAAAGAATCGGCGAGGATGAGGTTCGGCCGGTAGAGGCGAGCCAGCTCCAGGCCGTCCTGGCCGTTGGTGGCGGAGATGGAGCCGTAGCGAAGATTGGCGCAGACGCGCTGCATGACCGCCTGGATCTCCTCGTCGTCCTCGACCAGCATCACCAGCGGGCGTTTGACCTCGGCCGGGGGGAGATTCGCGGCGATGCCGAGCGACTGGCGCCGCAGCTCCGCGGCCCTGCGCTCGAAGAGACGCGGCGGCGCGTTCATCCAGAAGGTCTCTTTGTAGGCGGGGGCGGCCTTGCAGAAGCAGGTCAGGCAGTTGGTGCAGACCACCGTCCGCTCCCGGGTCAGGCAGCCGCACCAATCGGCTTCGACGGCGTCGAAGGCGACGCGGCAGTTGGCGCAGATGATGTCGTACCCATCGCGGACGGGCGTAGGCGTATCCGCCTTCTGCGTTGGCGACACGACCACATGCGCCGCATCGGCCCGCGTTCTGCTCTGCTTGTCCAGCAGGGTCTGGGGATCGCTGACCGCGGCGCGAACCAGCTCGACCACGTCGTCGATGTCGTACGGCCTGACGGCGATGTCGGCGCGGCCGACGTCGGGGAGGCTCGATGCGTTGCGCGAGGTCAGGACGATCGGCAGATTCCTGGCCAGGCCGGAGATGGTCTTGTACGCCTTGTCGAAATCGTGGATCCCGGCGTCGAGGAAGATGATGTCCGGACGAAAGCGGTAGATCTCATCGACGGCGTCGACGAGCCGTTCGACGATGACGATCTCGATGCCGAGCTGCCGGAGCCTGGGCGCGGCGGTGTCGGCGGTGGCGCGGCGCGATTCGAGGAAGAGGATGCGCCCCTTCCGCTCGGCGGCCGGCGCCGACTTGGCGCGGCGTGTGGCGCTGCTCTCCGCCAGTGCCACCGCCGCCGCGCGCCGCGTGGCTGTGTTCTCGCCGCTGACCGTTCCGCGATTGAGCTTCGATTGCGGCGATGGCCCGCGGCGGAAGAAGTTGCGGAAGATTCCCCTCTGCAATGGCGGGGCGGCGGAAGCGGCACGAGGCAGTTGCACCTGCTGCTGCGCTTCCGCGGCCATGGCGGCCTGCCGTGCCAGCGCGGCGTCGAGCTCCGCGCGCATGGCGGCGATGCGCTCATCGGTGCCGCGCCGCACCTTCTCGATTTCCCGCTGCGAATCACGCTCGAGCATCTCCCGCTGTGCGGCCAACTCCATCTGCACGCTCGTCCGCAGCTCGCGCTCGAACTGCTGCTGGAGCTCGGCGCGGAGATGTTCGAGCCGCGCGGCGACGGCTTCCTCGTCGAGATGCGTTTCGACGACAGCCGGCCGGCGCCGCTCTTCCGCGAGTTGCGTTTTCAGCTCAGCGCGCTCGGCCTCGATCTCCTGCCGCGCCGCATCGAACTTCGCCTTCAGCGTCACGCGCTCGCGCTCGTAGGCGGCCTGGAGCTCGGTACGACGCTGCTCGAAACGCGCGGTCTGCTCGCGCTCCATCTGTTCACGCGCACGGGTGAACTCGTTCTCGATCCTCTTCTTCTCGATCGCGAACCGTTCGGCGGCGACCCTTTCCCCTTCGGCGCGCGCGCGCGCTTCGCGCGCAACGACGTCGTCCTGACCAGTGATTGCCGCGGCCGCCGTCTCCTCGATCGAACGCGGCATGGCGATCATCGGAGCGTAGCTCGGGTAGGGCGGAAGGTCTTCCTGCGGCTCGACTCTCCGCTTGCGCCACCGCGCGCGCGCACCCCACGCCACCAGCGGGATGGAGACGAGAATGCTGGCCACGAGGAACCAGACCATCAGCTCCTGATCGACCGTGCGGTTGAAAAGCACGAACAGGAGAACGGCCGAGAGGACCGTCGCCGCCAGCGCTCCGATCCAGCCGGACTTCCACGCGGAGAGGGCCACCGCCGCGGCGTACACGCTGATGAGCGCCAGAGGAAGGATGCGGGGAACGATGAGCCCGACGCCCGTCGCCACGACCACCAGATCGACCGGTATCGCATAGGCGAAGAGCTTCTTCCGGGTGGCGACGTTCATCGGCCAGGCATCATCTCTTCATCGCCTGCGGGCTGGGCATCTGCTCGATCTTGTCTCGGTAGCGGGCCACGTCGCTGGTGATCTGGATAAACGGCAGCGCGCAGGCCAGCTCTTTCTTCGCATCGGCGTAGCGGCCGGTCTCGAAAAGCGAGACGGCGTTGTAATAACGGAGGTCTTCCTCGCCGCGCGAGAACGTACCGAGGTTCCGGAACGCTTCGACAGCGTCGGCGTAGTCGCCGAGGCGATAGAGACCCTGGGCCGACGCGGCGATCGTCGCGCGCGACACGTTTGCGGTCTTCAGAAGAGCCAGGTAAACGCGGCGCGCCTGATCGGGCTGGCCGTTCGCCGCCAGCGACGCCGCCTGGTCGAGCGTCGGGTCGATGACCGGCGGTGGCGCGGGGGCGGCTGCTACCGGAACCGGTTCCGGAGCAGGCGCGGGAGGCGTCATGGCCGCCGTCGGCACAGGTGTCTGAGGGACCGGCGCGACCGCCGGTGCGGGCTCGATGACCGCCCGATGCCTGGCGCACGCGGACAACAAAAGCACGGCGAGAAGTACGGACATGACCGCGGCAGTTGTTCGCATGGAGCCCCTCCCTACTCGTAACGCCCCTACATTGTCCACGAAAACGGGGGTTTGGCGGTGGGTCAGTTTGAAAGTGATGGAAGACTATCGGGAAGGATGGTTTTGGATCGATGCGATATCAAACTCGAACCGAATCCGACCCGCGGGACCGTCGTAGTGGATTCTGGCGTGCCTCAGAATGTCGCGACCGAGGAGACCGCTCAGCGTCATGGCCTTCCCTTGCCACGTCAGCGGCGCCGCGAAGTTGTGTAACTCGGGAATCGCCTCGACTTCCTGCTCCCAGGCAAAACCCTGCTCCTGGTTTGTTTCAGGGTCGATGATCTTGATTTCAAGACGCGCCAGAAAAACGAGATTGCTGTGCTTCCCTGCTGCACCGTACCCTTCCTGTATCCGCGTCGGTTGCAAACCAAGTTCGGTCGCGGTCTGGAGGCCTATACATGTCCGCGCAGCGCCGGTGTCGAGAAGAAGCGCGCCATCAATATCAGGCGGGACGGGGCGGCCAACCTGCCGCATCGCTGCGGCGACGGCTTCCGGAACACCCCACGTACAAAAGAGGTGCGGCCCGAACTTCTCCAGAACACGAGAGCCGTACCGTGACGTGAATTTCGACGAAGGAGTTGAAGATCGCCGCTGCTCTTCCTTCGGTCCGCGCCGCTCGGCACCCTTCCGTTTGCTCATCCGCTGCCCACGTCACATAGCGCCAGCAGCCCAGGTTACCGATGTCGGGTGATGATCACGACGCTTCACTTCAGAGACGATGTAGACCTCATCGAGTCCGAACTGATCGAGACCAGCCTGATACGCCTCGTTGTAGGTCGAGAAAAACGCGACCGGCTTTTCGCCATGAAAAAGCACAAACTCACCATCGTGATCGCGCATCATCTCCGCGAGTTGCGAATCGAAAGCCTTCTGCTCGCGCTCGAGCTGCTCATAGTCGGTCGGGCTTTTCATGGTGGTGCTCCAAATGAGGCGGAAACGATGCTCAAACTATACCCGTTCGGGCTTCCGGGGTAGCCCTCAGGCATAACTTCAGCAGACATCGACACGCATGACTACTGCTCTGACCGGCTGGAGGCGTGGCGAGCCGCGCGACCTGCTCCTCTCACGCGAGTGGCTGATCACCAACGCCCTCGGCGGGTACGCCTCCGGCACCATCGGCGGCGCGAACACCCGGCGCTTTCACGGCTTTCTCATCGCCGCTCTCCCCGCCCCCCTCGGCCGCACGATGATGTTCAATCATCTCGAGGAAGTCCTCGAAGGGCCGGGGAATCTCTGCTGGCGACTCAGCGGCGACGAGCATGGCGGAAGGGACGTCGTCTTCCCCGAGGACAGCATCCTCGAAGAGTTCGCCGCCGAGAACGGGAAGCCGGTCTGGCGTTTCTCGATGAATGGTATCCGCATCGAGAAACGCGTTCTGATGCCGCATCTGCAGAACACCTCGTACATCGTCTATCGCCTGCTCGAAGGTCCTGCCGGCCTGCGCCTCCGTCTGCGCCCATCGCTGCACTTCCGTCCGCACGAGGGGCTCGTGGCAGAACCAGTCTCCGACAAGTGGCAGGTTGCGATCAGCGAAGGCGGTTGCGGCATCGAGCTGACGGATGGCCCCGACTATCCGACGCTTCGGCTCCTCGCGTTCGGAAGCCAGTCGACCATTCAGCAGGATCCGCGCGTGTTCGAGCACGTCCTCTACCGCATCGAGAAAAGCCGCGGCTACGAGCACGAGGGAGCGCTCTGGAGTCCCGGCGTCATCGACATCGCGCTCAAACCCGGCGAAGAGTGCGGCGTCGTGGCCTCGGTGGAAAGCTGGGATGTGATCAAGGCTCTCCCCTACGCCGAGGCGGCCGCGGCGGAGAACGAACGGCTCGCGCGCCTGTTGTCGATCTCGCATCAGACCGACCCATTCGCGGAATTGCTCGTTGTCGCCGCCGACCAGTTCCTGATCCGTCCGCACACCCGCGAGGCCGACGAAGCGCGCGTGCGCGCCACCGGCGACGAGCCGCGCACGGTCATCGCCGGCTATCACTGGTTCACCGACTGGGGACGCGACACCATGATCAGCCTGGAAGGGCTGACGCTGTCCACGGGACGCTATCGCGAGGCCGGCAATATACTGCGCACGTTCGCCTCGTACATCCGCGACGGCCTGATCCCGAATCTGTTCCCCGAGGGAGAGCATGACGGGCTGTATCACACCGCCGACGCCACCATGTGGTTCTTCCACGCCGTCTGGCGCTACCTCGCCGCGACGAACGACCGCGAGACGATCCGGGCGCTGATCCCGAAGCTGATCGACATCATCGACCACCACATCCGCGGCACGCTCTTCAACATCCACGTCGACCCGGCGGACGGACTCCTCTCGCAGGGGGCCGACGGCTATCAGCTCACCTGGATGGACGCGAAAGTCGGCGATTGGGTCGTCACTCCTCGGCGCGGCAAAGCGGTGGAGATCAACGCCCTCTTTTACAACGCCCTGCGCATCCTCGAGCAGCTCCTGCTGCAGGAAAAAGATGACGCCAACGCCCGGCGGATGGACGAGTACGCGAACCGCGCCCGCACGTCGTTCAACGAGCGATTCTGGTACGACGAAGGGCAATATCTGTATGACGTGGTGGACGCGAACGACACCGCCCTTCGCCCGAACCAGATCTTCGCCCTCTCACTCGACTTCCCCGTGCTCGACGAGAGCCGCTGGCGCCGCATCGTCGACGTCGTGAAGGATGAACTGCTGACGCCTGCTGGCCTTCGCTCGCTGGCACGCTCGAATCCCGATTACAAACCGAAATACGACGGCGACCTTCGCGCACGCGATGCCGCCTATCACCAGGGCACGGTCTGGGGATGGCTGATCGGCCCGTTCGTCGACGCCTGGCTGCGCGTCCATCCCAGTGACTTCGACGGCGCCGGCAAGTTTCTCGACAGTTTCCGCACCCAGCTCGGCGCCGCCTGCATCGGCACCATCAGCGAAGTCTTCGACGCCGAAGAGCCCTTCACGCCGAGGGGATGCGTGGCGCAGGCGTGGAGCGTGGCGGAAGTGTTGCGGGCGTGGGTGAAGTGCTCGTTGCGATGAGACGATTAGCTCTCCCCTTACTCGAACGCGTCAAGCGCCGCCGCCACCTCCTCGGTAGTCGGCCGCTCCCGATAATCGCTTTCGATCTTCGACCAGCGGACCTTTCCGTCGCCATCGAGAACGAATACTGCCGGACGGGGAACGCCGTCCAGCTTCTGATGCGCGTACGACGGATCGCGTAATCCGTAGCGGTCGATGGTCTCGGCGCGGGGATCGAAAAGAAGGGGGAAGCCGAGATCCCCTCTTCCGTCTTTGGCGATCTTCGTCGCCAGCTCACGGCTCTCCGCGGGCCGGTCGAGACTGATGGCAAAGATGTGGACCGTTGGAAATGCCCTAGTCAGGGTTCGAAGTCCGACGACCTGCCGGACGCAGTACGGTCACCAGTAGCCACGATAAAAAACCAGAACCACCTTCCCACCGCGCGCCGCGGAGAGCCTGACCGCTTTCCCATCCTGGTCGGCGAGCCTGAAGTCGGGCGCGAGCTCTCCCACGGATGGCGGCCGCATGGCTCGCGGAGCCGCGAGCGCGGAAGCCAGGGCAAAAAGGATGATTGAGGCGAATCGCGTCATGAGAGGAGTATGCCTCAGCCGAGCGGCGTCAGGGTGACAGGTTGACGCAGACCATCCTCCTATACTTCCCGCGTGCCGACGGCGTTACTGCTCTACCTGACTGTTGCCGTCGTCACGCTTCTGGTCTGGCGACGATGGGTCACGCCGCTCTCGGCCGGGGGGGCGCTCGTGCTGATCCTCCTGCCGTTCCTCTTCATCGGGCCGGCACTCGTGACCAACCGCGTCTACGGCGGCTACGACATCCTCTTTCTCAGCCAGCCATTCAGCGACTACGCGAAGGAGTACGGTTTCACCACCGCGCACAACGGGCTGCTGGTCGACCATGTGCTGCAGATGGTGCCGTGGCAGCAGATGGTGCGGGAATCGTTCGTACATCACCAGTGGCCGCTCTGGAACCCGGCCATGGATTCCGGCGAAGTGCTCGCAGCCGGCATGCAGGCGGCGCCGCTCAATCCGCTGAACCTGATGGCGCTGCTGCTCCCGCTCGGCCTGGCCACGACCTTCACCGCGGCGATGATCTTCTTCCTGGCCGCGCTCTTCGCCTTCGCCTTCGCGCGCGAGCTCGCATGCAGTGAGGAGGCATCGCTCGTCGCCGCGGCTGGCTTTGCACTCTGCAGCGCCATGGCCTTCTTCGGGACCTGGCCCCACGGGCGAAGCTGGACCGTGCTGCCCTTCGTGCTGCTGGCCGTGCGCCGCGTCGTGCGCGGCCGCGACGTTGCCGCCTTCTCGCTGCTGACGATTTCGCTGGTGCTGCTGATCGTCTTCGGACACCCGGAGACGATGCTTCACGTCGCCGCCATCGGCATGGTCTATGGAGTCTTCGAGCTCATCCCGATCTGGCGCGAATGGCAGCGGCCGACGGCCATCGCCCTCGCAGCCGGCGGGATCGCCCTGCTCCTGACCGCGGTTTCGCTCATGCCGTTTCTGGCCGCGCTCCCCTACTCCTTCGATTACCTCATCCGCCAGACCCCGCCGCCGCCCGCCGCCGCGCACGAGATCTGGAAAGCCGTTCGGGCAACGTTCATCCCCTACTACGGCGGCGCGTCGTGGCATACGCCGACCGGCGAGCTGGACTTCGGGCTGGCGCGCGTCGGAAGCGTGACGCTGGCTCTGGCCTTGATCGCCGGCTTCCGGCTTTGGCGCCGACGCGAGGTCCAGTTCTTCGGAGCTCTCTGTGTCATCACCCTTCTCGCAAGCTGGAAAGCGCCGCCTGTCGACGGACTGCTACGGAAGCTGCCGCTCTTCCGGATCGCCGTGAACGACCGGCTCGGCTTCGCCGCCGCGCTGGCGCTCTCGCTTCTGGCAGCGATGGCATTCGACGCCTTCGCGCGCCGCGACCGGCGCACGGTCATCGTCGTCGCCGCCGCGGTGGCGATCGCCACCGCCTGCTTCTGGCGGATGCAGCTCTCGATCGGCGTCGATCCGAAGCTGCTCATCGCCGGTGCCGCCGCGGAGCTGATCGGCCTGGCCCTGCTCTTCGCCGCGCTCGGCGCATCGTCACGCCGCGTGGCGATGATCGTGATCGTCGCCGCGATCGCCGGACAACGACTCATCGAGGACAGCAACATCCATCCGTCGATTCCGCAACGGATATTCTACCCCTCCGTTCCGCTCATCGCCGCCATCCCGCGCGATCCGCTCTACCGCTTCGCGGCGACGGGCAACATGGTCATCCCGAACGTGGCCAGCATGTACGGCCTCGAAGATGTCCGCGGCTACTCGGCGATGACCTACTACCCTTATGTCGAAACGATGAAGCTGTGGTGCCCCGATCAAAAACGGACCTACCACGACATCACCGATCTCTCCCTCCCCTTCCTCTCCTTCCTCGGCGTCCGCCACGCCATCACGCCCCGTACGATGGAGCCGCCCGCCGGCTGGCGCATCGTCGCCGACGACCGCACCTCGCGTTTAATCCAAAACACACACGCCATCCCCCGCGTCTTCGTCCCGCGCCGCATCCGCTTCATCGACACCGACCCGCGGACGCTCGAGGAAATGTCCGCCGCCACCGACTTCGCCGACGAAGCCTGGATCCTCACGCACGACGTCCCTCCCCAACTGATCGACAACGGCGCTGCCGTCCTCCACACCCAACGAGTCGGCTCCCGCTACGAGATCGACGCCGACGTCCGCTCCGCCTGCCGCATCGTCATCACCGAATCCTCCTGGCCCGGCTGGCGCGCCTACATCGATGGCCGCCGCGTCAAGCTCGAACAAGCCAACCGCGCCTTCCTATCGATGTACCTCCCCGCCGGCCGCCATCACCTGCAAGTCGTCTATCTGCCGGACGCGTTCGTGCGCGGACGGGTGATCTCGCTGGGGACGCTGGCGCTGCTGGTGGTGGGGGTGGGGGTGAGGAGATGGCACCGCCGGCTCTAGGCATCGGCCTTGATCGGATTAAACCACGACACGTTTGGAAAGCGCGCGAAGTCAGCATCCGCGCTACAAACCGTCAAACCGTGCTCTATCGAAGAGCGTCATTCACGAGATCCTTGAAAGACCTGGTCCTTCTCAGACGCTTCAGACGAGCGGCAACGTCTTTTTCAAGAGTAATCGTGGTGCGCATACATCAAAGCGTTTCCGGATCGGTTGTACACCGATCGGCCACGAAGTTCCATCCGAAAGGCTTGAACCACAGAGGCACAGAGGTCACAGAGGGTCGTTTTTCTCTGTGATCTCTGTGCCTCTGTGGTTCAAGCCTTTACAATTCGCCGGTCATGCCTGCCGTCCTCAGCCGCACTACATAACGTGCGGATCCTCCTGCTCACCCCCCGCCCTCCCTGGCCGCCGATCGACGGCGGACGCATTGCCATGGGGCGGCTGGCCGAAGGACTGTTTCGCGCCGGGGCGAGTGTCGAGATCGTGTCGTTGAATCCGCGCAAGCATCGGGTGGACGGGGTACAGGCGCCGTTGCCCACGCAGACCGTCGACATCGATACGTCGAGGGTGGTGGGGCCGGCGTTATCGAGAAAGACGCCCTTCATTGTCTCCCGTTTCGTATCCAGCGAATTCCGTGACGCGATTCGGGCGGCGTTGCGGCGGTTCAAACCCGACATCGTGCAGATCGAGAGTCCGTTCCTTCTGCCCTATGCCGCCACGGTGCGCGAGGAGAGCGGCGCGCGGGTCGTGCTGCGATCGCTGAACGTCGAGTTCCGGATCTGGGAAGGGTTGGTGCGGAACGAGCGCAGTGCGCTACGGCGATTCGCGCTCCGTCGTGTCGCCGCGTCGCTGCGCGCGTACGAGGTACGGCAGCTCAATACACCGGACGCCATCGTCCCGATCTCCACTGAGGATGGTGAGGAGTTTCGACGGCTCGGTTGTATGAGGCCGATGCATGTCGTCCCCTGCGGCATCACACCTGGCGATCTTCCCGCGAACGCGCCGGAGTCAGGCACGGTCGGATTCATCGGCTCGCTCGACTTCCGTCCGAATCAGGAAGCGGTGATGTGGATCGTCGATGAACTCTGGCCTCGCGTGACCGAGCGCGCACCGAAAGCGCACCTGTCGATTGCCGGCAGCGCCGCCCCCGACTGGCTGCGGCGCCACGCGGCCGGGCAGAACATCGAGTTTCTCGGCACAGTCGATGACGCGCGGGCGTTCCTGACGCGAATGTCCGTCGTCATCGCACCGCTTTTCGCCGGCGGCGGGATGCGGATCAAGGTCCTCGAAGCGATGGCGTTGGCCAAACCGATCGTGGCGACGACTCTCGGCGCCGGCGGAATCGACGTAGAGAGCGATCGTGACGTCATCATCGCTGACGATGTGATGGCTTTCGCCGGCGGCGTGACGCGCCTGCTGCGCGAGCCCGGCACTGCGGCACGAATCGGCGACGCAGCAAGGAACACCGTCCGCGACCGCTACGACAACGACACGCTCGCCCGCGACCTGCTGCGATTCTATGAATCGCTACTTCGGCTCATGTCAGGTGTAATCCGCGAAGGTTGACTCGTGCCCTGCCGGGTCCCGGCCGGTCGATGCTGTCGCTTCCCAATTCAAGGACAACACCGGCGATGATATCCAAATCGACTTTGGGCGGCCCGAAATAGTGGTTGCCATCCGACGTGAAGAGCCACCAGGAGTCGCCGTTGAGTGGAACCGTAATGCTTTGCCATTCGTCGGTGATGTAGAACAAGCGGTAGCGTCCCGGGCCAGGCCCAAATGCCCAATGTTGAAACCAGCCGTTGATCACTCTCACGCCCATGGCAACCTCGGCCAACGTTCCCGCGGACGAGGCATCGCTGTCCACACGCGCCTCGAACGTGAGATTCACGTGATCGCCAACGACGACGGCATGCTCGCCGACCGGCCGGAGTGTGAGATTGCACGGCCAACTGCTGGGCTTGTTCTCGAAGGCCACGCTCAAGTGAGGCGGTTCGGCCTCTTCGACCGCGGCGGTAATCGTGCAACCGCGGTAGACGTCCGCCCAGAGGTGGGTGACGGGGTTCGGATTGGCGTAGCGCTGCCGGTCAATTCGAAAATCCTGAAACGTGGCCGTTCGCTGTGTTTCACGGTGAAGTCCGCAGAACGTATAAAGCGGCAGTTGGCTGAGCTCGAATTGCTCCCACTCGTTATTCGGCGCGCGTTGGGCCGGCGGAGCGGCAAGAGGCTGCACGGCACCGCGCAGTTTGAAGTTCTGCCGAAGCAACTGGGTCAGGTCGTTTAACAGGCGCTTCCCAAATGCTTCGATATCGTCCACGTCGCCATAGACCGCTTCCTGCGGCAGCGTTGACTTGAACTCGAGAACGCGCTTTAGCTGCTCGGCGTCCTCCACCGTTTTCGCGGTGAACGGCTCGGTCTTGAAGTAAAGCATGATGACCGGCCGCTCTCGCATTTGCCATGCCTCGTATGCAAGTCGAAACTCATGTTCCGTACCGCTTCGTGCATCGGCGACGGGAGTGCCGAACCGTGACCAGAAGATGCCGACCAGAATGTCGCAGTCCTGAATGCGGAGGGCTTTGTCGATGGCACCTTGAGTCCCGTGCGGATGAAACTGGGGATAGACGTCGGTCTCCCACCGGCGGCAATCGATGTGGTATCCAAGCTCTCCGGCGATTCCGCGATTGAGGTCGTCCAGTGTCGCCGAAATCAGATCGCGTTCGGGCTTCACGTCCCCGGGTGATGCGATCACAACGCTCAGATGCTTTTTCATTGGAGTCATCGCCTCGTCCTTAGTTTAGGAGTGACGGCACGAAGTGTTTCCCTACCTCGGCGTTGGCTACCATCTTTTGTCGCCGCGAACGCGGCCTGCTGCGATTCTACGAATCGCTTCTTTGAAGCGCTCGCGCGCCGCGGATGAGCGCAGGTGTTTCCTCGGTCCGGAAGATGCGGCTCCGGACGATACGCATCCAGGCAACGCTCACCAGAACGATGCGCGCGGCGACCGACCATCGGCGGCCGTAGTGCAATGCGCCCCAGTCGAGAAGATCGGGCCAGAGCCGTTCGGGATCGTGTCGCAGCGCGCCGTTCCCCGCGACCGTTCCACCGATGGCGTGGACGACGCGCGCGTTCTCGACGACGGCAACACGCCAGCCGGCCTTACGCGCGCGGAGACAAAGCTCGATGTCCTGGCAGTAGAAGCGGAACCGTTCGTCGAGCGGCCCGGCGGCATCCCAGACCTCGCGGCGAATGGCCATCGCCGCGCCGCTGACCCAGTCGACGTCGCACAGACAAGAGTGTCTGTGCTTTCCACGCTCGGCAGGATCAATGTGGCACAGACACTCTTGTCTGTGCCGGCGCCTGAAGAACTGAGCAAACCGCCCCGCTCCGCTGACGACACCGATCATCCACGGCAGCGTCGGCGTCCGGCCGCCGCTCCATTGAGCCGTACCGTCTTCGTTCACCAGCCGCGCGCCGGCCACGCCCAGGGTGGGATCGGAGTCGAACGCGGCGACGATGGCCTCGAGAGCCCCCTCTTCCACCATTGCATCGCTGTTGAGGAGCAGGATGATCCGGCCGTGCGCGGCGCCGACACCGCGGTTCGCCGCCGGTGCGAAGCCACGGTTCGACTCCAACCGCACGACGGTTACCCCCGGCACCTCACGGCCGAGGATCTCTGCCGTTCCATCGATCGACCCGTCATCGGCCACGATGACCTCGGTCGATAACGGCATCGACGCCAGCACGGCGCGGCAGCAGCGAAACGTCATCGGCGCCGTGTTGAACGTCGGAATGACGACGGAGAGATCGGGCATACGCCCCGTACGTTACCGCGCATGCGATCATCGCCGCCGTGTTCTTCATCGTCGAACATGCGGCAATCCTGACGCTCCTGCTCGCGGTGGCCGCCGCGGCCGGGACTGTCGTCATGGGACCGCGCCTCCCGCTCGCGCTCCGCGCGGTGATGGGGCTGGCCGTGGCCGGTCAGCTCTTCGTCCTTCTCGGCACGATCGGCGCGCTGCGCCCCTGGACTCTCTGGACATTTGCGGCGATCGCACTGGGCGCAACCGTGATGCCGTCGGTCCGCCGGCTGGATCGCCGGCAACTCACCCGCGGCTCGGCGGTCGCGCTGGGCACTCTCCCCCTTTTTCTCCTCGCGCTCTATCCGCCGCTGGCGTTCGATGAAACGCTCTATCACCTGCCGTTCGTGCGAGCCATCGCACGCTCCGGGGCCATCCGCTTCCTCGCCGAACACCGGTTTCCCGTCTTTCCACAACTCCAGGAGCTGCTCTGCGTCCCGCCCTTTCTGATGGCGGGCGACACCGCCACGCATCTCGTGGCGCTCGCGGAAGTGCTGATCCTGACCGGGTTGATGATCGCGTGGCCGCGGCAGCGGCTGACCGGCTTTCTCGCCGCCGCGCTCGTCCTCGGCAATCCGATCGTCATCCAGATGGCGACGATGACGTATACCGAGGCCGCGCTGATGCTTTTCGTGGCAGCCGGCTTCTACTGCCTCGACCGCAACCCGATCGCCGCCGGTTTTCTCCTCGGCACCGCATGCAGCGTGAAGTACCTCGGCTGCTACTTCACCGCCGCCGGCTTGGTGTACCTTCTGCTTTTCGGCGCGAACCGCCGCCGCACGATTCCGCTCTTCCTCGGCGCGCTCGCCGCCGGCGTGCTTCCGATGTATGGACGCATCGTCGCGCTCACCGGCAATCCCTTCTTCCCGTTTCTTCCGAGTCTGTTCGGAGCCAGTCCCTGGACGCTGCCGCCCACGCCGCGCATGGCCAATGCCCTGCGCCTCCTCTGGGACATCACCTTCGCGCGCGAGCGCGTCAACTTCCAGCCGCCCTACTCGCCACTGTTCGCGGTGGCGATGCTGATCACGCTCATCGCCGCGATCCGCGATCGCCGGGCTACGTTCATTGCATCTGCCTCCGTTGGATACATCGCCATCTTCGCCTTCCTCCCGCAGGACTCGCGCTATCTGCTGCCGCTGCTGCCTCTGGTGGCCATGGCCGCGGCCAGCGCCGTGGCGCCGTTGCTCCGAAAGAACGTCATGATCGCGTTATCGCTGCTGGCCGTCGCACCCGGCATCGCGTACGCCGGCTATCGCTTTGTCCGTCAAGGTCCTTTGCCGCTCACCTCGGCGCAGCGACAGCAATACCTCGAAGCGCGCATCCCGGAGTACCGAGCACTCGAGCACCGCGGGCCGGGTCGGATCTACGTTTGCGGAGCGGAGCAGTTGAAGTACTTCGGCGGCGATGATCTTCTCGGTGACGTGGCCGGCCCGTTTTCGTACGACACGATCATGGGTAAAGACTTCCCCGGCAGTCTCACGCGCTTTCATATCCGCTACCTGCTCGTATCGCGCGCGCACTGTCCGACCGCGTGGCAACGCCTCCCCTCACCACCGCGATTCGAGCTGGTGTACGCGGATGACGGCGCGACGCTTTGGCGGCTGCGGTAACCCCCTGGGACCGCGGGCGTCTCGACCGCGTTTGAATCTCGGCATCCTGCTACCTACAAGCGCGGGCGGGACGCCCGCGGTCCCAGGGGGTTCGCCGTTCTCGACCTGTAACGGCCCTAGAATCGCGTCGCAGTTGACGATCATCGAATCGATTCGCAGGGTTTTCGGCCGCGGGCCGCTCGACTGGACGCGCGGCGCGGGCAGGCCGCGGGCCGCGCGGGCGGAGACGGTGGATGTCATCGTTCCGATCTATGGCGCCGCCGAGGAGCTTCGGGCCTGTCTGGCGAGCATCGAGCGCGAGACGGACCTGGCGCGGCATCGCCTCATCCTCGTCGTCGACGGGCCGCAGGATGCCGAGGTGGAAGCGATCGTCGCAAGCTCGGCGCATCGCGTACTGCGGAACGAGCAGCGAGGAGGGTTTGTCGCCGCGGTGAACCGCGGCATGCGCGAATCGACGTGCGACGTCGTGCTGCTCAACAGCGACACCATCGTCACCCCGCGGTGGCTGGAGAAACTCGTCGATGCGGCATATTCGTCGGGTGACATAGGCACGGTCACGCCGCTCTCGAATCACGCCACGCTCTGCTCCGTTCCGCGCGGGTTCGAGGAGAACCTGCTGCCGGCCGGCTTCGATGCCGCGTCGTTCGCGGCGCTGGTCGAGAGGGTGTCCGATCGCCGTTACCCCCGAATCCCGACGGGAGTGGGAGTCTGTCTCTACATCCGGCGTGTCGTGTTGGACGACGTCGGCCTGTTCGATGCCGCGCAATTCGGACTCGGATATGGAGAAGAAAACGACTTCTGTATGCGCGCGCTGGCCCGCGGCTGGCTGCATGTTGCCGACGACGCCACCTTCATCGTTCACGCCGGCCATCGCAGCTTCCGATCGTCGCGATTTCGGCTGCATCGACAGGCTCAGGCAACGCTGCGCCGCCTTCATCCGCGATACATGGCCACGATTGCCGCGTTCATGCGCGACGATCCGATCGAGCCCGTCCGCGCCCGGATCCGATCGGCACTCGGGGAACGGGATACGACTCAACGCCGCGTCGTCCATCTCGTCCATGGCTGGCCTCCGTTCCAGCACGCCGGCACGGAGCTTTACGCCTACTGGCTCGTCCACCAGCAGAAGGCGGCGCACCACGCCGCGGTCTACGTGCGCGGCGCCGATCCCGTGCGGCTGCACGGCGAGGCGGTGGAACTGATCGATGACGGCGTGCGAGTGCGCATTGTGACGAATAACTTCGCAGCTCGGAATCCGTTTCGCCGCAACGCCATCCGCGACCGGCTGCTCGAGCGTGACTTCGCGCGGTTTCTGAAGGCCGAGCGCCCCGATCTGCTGCACATTCACCATCTGGCCGGACACGCCTTCTCGCTGGCGGGCGTCGCCAAACGGCTCGGCATCCCCATCGTGCTGCAGATTCAGGACTGGTGGTTCCTTTGCGCGCGCGTCAACCTCTGCGACCGCGACGGAAAACGTTGCACCGGACCGGCGGTGGCCAAGTGCGCGCGCTGCGCCACGCTGACGAACGTCGCCCCCGCCCCCATCACCAATCGCATTCTTCACGCGGTACGCAGATCGGCCGCCCGCTCCGCGATCTCCGCGAGCGATGCCTTCATCTCCGGCTCGCAGGCAATTCGTGACGACTACATCCGCTCCGGCGTGATCCCGCCGGCGACGCCGTTTCACGTGATCCCGTACGGCGTCAGCGTCGACCCACCAGGCGAGCCGAGAGCAACGGCACGGCGGCCGGTTCGCTTCGGCTACGTCGGCACGATCGGGCCGCACAAGGGAGTCCACATCGCCGTCGACGCCATGCAAGGCATCGATCCCTCGCAATGCTCGCTGCACATATGGGGAGACGTTCGCGCGCTACCGGAATACGCCGCCGATCTGAAGAAGCGGACCGGCGGTGCATCGGTCATCTTCGAGGGGCGATTCAGCGAAGACGAAAAGACGCGCGTCTTCTCGTCGATGGATGTGCTGCTCGTCCCCTCCATCGGACTAGAATCGTTCGGCCTGGCCGCGCGCGAGGCGATGACCTGCGGCGTCCCGGTGATCGCATCGGCGGGCGGCGCACTATCGGAGATGTTCGTGCCAGGCGAATGCGGCGAGCTCTTCCCGGCCGGAGACGCCGCGGCGCTGCATCAGATCCTGATCCGCGTGGCCGGCGACCCAAGCATCATCGACCGCTGGTCGGCCCGGCTTCCGCGGCCGAAACGCAATGACGTTCACGCCGCCGAGATCGAGGCCGTATACGACGCGGTGCTGGCGGCGCGCAAGTCATGATCCGCACTATCGCCAGTGTCATCCGCGCCGAGGGCCTTCCGTCCGCCCTGAACCGAACGCGCGAACGGATCGGCGACGCGTTGCATGGCGCGGCAATGCGCGTGCGCGGCACGTTTGCCGGCGCATCCGAGGCCGCCATTCTGAATGTAGCAGCCTCCGGCACGGCACTGCGGCTGGGAGGGGTGCAGGCGCAGCTCGCCGCGCGTCTTCGCGTCGAGCGGGGCCTGCGCAGCATCGCCCTCCTCTCTCCCGGACTTCTCGAGCAATCGGGATCCCGCCGCATTGCCACCGATCTCGATGCCGGCATTCGCGAGGCGATCGCCATCACCGGCGCGGGGACGGTTCATTTCGAGGGGATGCACGAGGTCCCGCTCCGCGCCGTGCTGCGCCTCATCGAGTCCGGCATTCGGGTGATCGTCACCCTTCACGACTTTTCCCTCTTCTGCGCCCGTCCGCACCTCATCGAAGAGCCGATGGGACGCTTCTGCTTCTACTCCGAGGACTTCGATCGTTGTGATCGATGCCTTCACCGGACGTGGGACGTTCCCCCGAACGCGCAGCGCGATCGACGCGCGTTGGCGCGCGAGATCCTCGTCGCGGCGACGGGCGTGATCGTGCCGTCGCAATTTCTGCTCGATCAGCATCGGCAGCTCTTCTCGATGCCGGAGCTCGGGGCCGAGGTCGTCGAACCAGGTGCGCTGGCGCGCGCGCTCCACGCGGACGGCGCACGACGCGCCATCGCTTTTGCCGGGAGCTTGAAACGCCATAAAGGCGCGCATCTGCTGCCGGAACTGGCCCGTCTTCTCGGCAACGTCGACATCCACGTCTTTGGCGGCGGGGATGAGGATCTGCTTCGCGCGATACGGCGCATTCCGAACATCACGGTTCACGGCTACTACCGCGCCGACACGTTGCCGTCGCTGCTGGCGCGCTTCGGCATCGGGCTGGTCGTGCTTGCATCGATCTGGCCGGAGACCTACAGCCTCGTGCTATCCGAGGCCTGGATCGCCGGAGCCGCCGTCGCCGCCTTCGACCTCGGCGCGCCCGCAGAACGAATCCGCCGGCACGGCGGCGGCTGGCTCGCCCCACTTGAAAGCGGTGTCGAGGGACTGGGTCGGATCATCGAACAGTGGAGGGCCGGATCGATCACGACGGACGTGCCAGGCTCGGTGCCTACGCCAGAGGATGCGGCGAACGCGCATGTGGAGCTGTATCGAAGATGGGGAGTGCTGTGAATGCGGAAGGGACGGACAGAAGAGTCTGTGCCACAAATCGCTTTGTCATCCTGAGTCGCCGGAGCTGCTTCGTCGCGGAGCGACGGAGCAGCGTAGGACGATCGAAGGACCCCCAAGTTGTATCCCGGCTGGGCGGCGGAATCGTCGACATTCCCCCACCCTGTCCGGGTTTCAGGCTGGGGGTCCTTCGGCGCGCTCTGCCCCTCCGGGGCTGCCGCCGCCTCAGGATGACAGGCAACGCCGTAAGCGCTCGTTGCGATCCGGAGAAACACTAATTTGACCAAGAGTGGTTACAGACACTCCTGTCTGTGCTACACCCCACTCCCCGACAACGCCGCCGCTACGCTCCGGAACATCAGCCGGATGTCGAGCCAGAGAGACCAGGAGCACATGTAGGTCAGGTCGTAGCGCAGCTTGACGGAGGGGCGGGAGTCGTACTCGATGAGGCTCTGCGCAAGGCCGGCCATGCCCGGACGGACCAGACAGCGCAGATCGAAATCGGGGACTTCATCGAGAATCCGCTCGGCGATCTCCGGGCGCTCCGGGCGAGGACCGACCAGGCTCATCTCTCCCATGATCACGTTGATCAACTGTGGCAACTCGTCGACATGGTAGCGGCGCAGGAGTCTTCCGACGCGCGTAACGCGCTCCTCGTCGGACTCGGCGTTCGGTCCCGGCGCACGCATCGAACGGAACTTCCACATGGCAAAGGGAACGCCGCCCCGGCCGGTGCGCAACTGACGAAACAGGACCGGGCCGTGGTCGTCGAGCCAGACAGCCGCGGCGATCACGATCCAGACCGGAATCGTCAGCACGGCCAGGGCAACCGACACCGCGACGTCGATGCCGCGCTTGACGATCGCATTCGCTCCGAAGCCGCATCCGACCATCACCTCGATCAGCGGCTCGTCGCCCATCCATCCAAGAACCGAGGAGACGAGAAGAGCGTCGGCGGACGAGGCCAGCAGAAGATAGCCACGCGGCCCGCGAATGCGCAGAAGCTCGAGGCGGCCGTGCGGCGCGACCTCGGACCAGACACAGATCACCTCTTCCACATCATGGACCGCCGCGCGCACCGCCGGATCATCCAGGCGTCCCAGCCACGGCACGCCTGCCTCCGCCGGATCGCTGTCGACGTAACCGATCACGCGGACTCGCTGATCATCCGCCCCCTCGAGCACGGCAATCGCAGCGGCCACTTCCGCCGGGCCACCGACGAGGATCGTCTCCCGCGGGCGCACCGGCCAAATCCTCTTCTGCAACGAGCGCCAGATCGGAAAGGCCAGCGCTTCCAGCAGCGGGACCGCCAGCAGGATCGAGCGCGGCAGCGGCCTCTCCAGGACCGTCGATCCGATGGTGACCAGCGCAATCTGAATCAGAAGCGCCACCATGACGATGGGACGGCCGCGCAACGTGATCCTGCGGCGGTAGAAACCAGCCAGCCCCAGCCCGGCAAGAAACGCCGCGCCGAACATCGTCACCATGATGGCGTCGAGCGGAAGCTTTTCCGGAGAAAGAAGAGAGCGTGTGAAGGAAAGCGGAACGGTCCGGCGCAGATAGACCACCGTCGCCAGACTCCACCACGCCACCACGAAATCTCCGGCGATGCCGATGGCAGCCCGGAACGAGCGCTCCAGCGAGCCCGGGCGAATCATCGGACCTCCGTTGTTGCGCCGGCGATCGCGGCCAGCCGGTCGAGTGTCACCGCCCGGGCGTACTCCGCGGCCACGACCTCGCGAAGCCGCTCAACCTGACGGGCTCGGAGAACGTCGTCGAGGAGAAGATCGACCGCGGCACGGGCAAATCCCGCCGTCGACGTTTCGATCCGCGCCTGGCCGGCCAGCGGTGCCACTCCTCGGAAGGCCAGCGGCGTACCGACGATCGCGCAGCCTGCTTCGGCCGCCTCGAGAGTCTTGTTGGACTGACCGCTCCCGAAGCGCAACGGCATCAGGGCCACGCGGATACCGCGGGCGAAGACGCCGATGTCATCGACCGGGGAGACCAGCGTCACGCCGCGATCCCGCGCGGCATTGCGCAGCGCCCGCGGCGCGTCGGCGCCGCCCATGATCAGCGTCGCCGAAGGCTGCAACGTCCGGATGGCCGGCCAGATCTCATCAAGCAGCCATGCCGTGGCATCGGCATTGGCGAAGTAGGGAAACCGTCCCCAGAAACCGAAGTCGTAGGCACGCGGTGCATTGTTGTCGAGCGGCCTCGTGGCGATACCGATCGGCACGGCTACCGCCTCGCCAAACTCCTCCCGCTCATCCTCGCTGACGACGACGACCTCGCCGTACCAGCGTGATGCCACGCCTTCGAGGCGGGCCATGCGCCGCTCTTCCATCCGCCAGAGCCATCGCATCAACGATCGCATCCTGGGCCCTGCCGCCTTGGCCCTCTCCGCCGCGCTGCGGCGAAGCGAATCGACGGCATCGAGCACCGTCCGGCCCTGGAGCGAATCCTTCACCCAGGGATGCATACGCGAAAGGATGACTACACTTACATCGAACGGCCCGGCCTCGTGCCGGGCGCGGTCGATTGCCTCACGCCAGTCGTACGGCGCGGCCATCAGACATTGAAGAGGCAAGCGATCGCGCAGCAATCGCAGCAGTCCCAGCGCGAGGCGCCGGAGTGAACGTTCCGCCGTGAAGAAACGGAACGGCGGAAGCCCCTCCGGCACCGTTCCGTGCGGAGCGACCAGGGCCACCTCGCCGCTTCGCGCGAGCGCGGAGATCCAGATCGGCGCGCGAAGGCGGTCGCCGGTGTAGGAAGGCCATGGGAATCGCGATGTGATGATGAGGACCCTCATTGTGGGCGGATACACCACGGGCGGCATGACGAAGAGATCATTTTGGACCGGCGACAGATTATCAGATCGCCTTGGATAGAATGCGCGTCCGATGATGAGGTCTCGAGCGGACTGGCCCGCGCGCATCGACCGGTGGCGCGCGCTGGCGACATCCTCTCTGGTTCTGGCCGGCGCCCTGGCTCTCCCCCTCGTCTTTCGCCGCGATCCCTCGGAGATGTTCCGCCTTCCCAAAGCGATCTTCCTGCGGGCGGAGGCGATTCTCATCGTGAGCATCGCGTTGGCGGCGATCTTCGCCGGCGCTCCCATCCCGCGCCCCAGGTGGCGCGACTCATGGCTGCTGCTGCCGCTGGCCGCGCTGGCCGCCTTCGTCTTTCTCACGCTGACGTCGACCAACCGCGAGCAGAGCATGGGCGCTCTCGGATCGGCCATCGCCACCGCGGTCATTTTCTTCGCCACCGTCGCCGCGGCCCGCTCGGGCGGATGGCTGCTCGTGGCCGCACCGCTCGTGGCTGCCGTGACGAATGCGCTTCTGGTCATCGTCGAGGAAACGAATCTCTGGATGCCGTTCGGCGTGCAGGCCGGCGTTCCGCATCATCTTCAATGCAATGCGTTGATCGGCAATCCCAACGAAGTGGGCGGCTACCTCGGCGCGGCGGCGCTGGCGATCATGGCCGTCATCGCCGCACGCGACAGCACCAATCGATGGAACGTGCGCGACAGCCTCATCGCCGCGGTGCTCGTCGTCGCCCTCATCGCCTGCCAGACGCTGACAGCGATCCTCGCTTTCGCCGCCGCCGCGTTCTGCATGGTAGTGATCGCGTCCTGGCGAAACGCCGTCCGCATCGCGGCGGCAGCCGTGATCATGGCCGTGCTGCTGGTCGCTCTCGTCACACCGTTCCGTCTCCGGGCCACCAATATGGTCAACTGGATCCGCACGGGCGACTACAACGCCCTCGTCACCGATCGCCTGACGCCGTTCGTGGCGGCGTGGTCGATGTTCACCGACCATCCCCTCACCGGCGTGGGACCGGGCGCGTTCGCCTGGCAGTACTACGATTACAAGATCCACGCGGAGCAGCGCTATCCCTCGCTTCGCTACGCCTACAACCGCGGCGTCAACTTCGGCGAAGTCCACAATGACCACCTGCAGGCGCTGGCCGAAGGAGGCATCATCGGTTACGCCGCCTTCCTTGCGCTGATCGTCGCGCTCGGCTTCCTGTCCTTCACGATCCCGTCGACAGCGCCCGATTGGCGACAGCGTTTTGCCCATCATCTGGCGTTGCCGCTGGCGGTCTTCTGGATCGTATTGTCGATCGCGCAGTTTCCGATGGAGACGACCGTGGTCCGCGCCCTCGCCGTACACCTCGCGGCTCTCTGTGTCGGGTGGCGCAACGCATGAGCCGCGGAATCACAGCCGTTCGTGGTGCTGGGTTGCTGCTGCTCATCGCCGCCACTGTCTACGCGCTCGATCGATGGGCCCTGAACCCTCTCCGCTGCGGGCACGCCGCATCCCTCGGCGCCGCCGCGCTCGACCGCGAATCGCCGTCCCCTTTCCAGACGCAACGCCTGGCCCGCCAGATCCGCGACGATCTGCAAGACTGCGGGTGCATAACTCCTCCCGACGCCACCATCCCCATGACCCTCGGCGCCGCCGCCGAAGCCAGCGACGATCCCCGGGGCGCCATCACCGAATACCAGCGCGCCCTTCAACTCGACCGCCGCCCCGAGATCTACTTCCACCTCGGGTTGATGCAACAGGCCACGCTCAACCCTTCCGCCGTCGAAAACATCGTCCGCGCCTGCGCCTTCGACCCCGCCAGGCTGGCGGACATTCCGTACGACGACATGAGGAAGGAGACGGAGCAGCGGTTGCGAGCCATGTACGGGCCGGATTGGGTTCCGTAGGCTGGTCTGGCGACTCGTCGACAAAGCCCGGCCACGTGTCGAGTTGATGTTTGCCCGAGCCGTGTACGCGCCTCAAGTGCCCGCAGCAGAAGCAGATAACGCAACTCCCGCACCGCGGCTACGCACGCGCGGAACGGTGGGACGCACGATGCGGAACGATGGGGACGCTGGTGCGGAATGGTGTTCCGCACGTTCGGAACAGTGCGACGAACGGGTGGAACAGTGCGGACGAATCTGCGGAACAGTGGGACGCACTGTTCGGAACAGTGGGGACGAGCCTGAGGAACAGTGGGACGTGCCGTGCGGACCGTTGCGGACGAACCTGCGGAACAGTGAGACGCTCCGTTCGGAACAATGGGGACGAACCTCGGGAACAGGGGGACGCACCTTCGGAACGGTGGGGACACACATGCGGAACAGTGGGACGCACTGTGCGGAACCGTGCGGACGAACCTCCGGAACGGCGGGGACGAACCTACGGAACAGTGGGACCCAATGTGCGGAACAGTGGGGACGAACCTACGGAACGGCGGGGACGAACCTCCGGAACGCTGGGATGAACGGCGGCACTGTGGGGACGCACCTGCGGAACGGTGCGGACGCACTTTCGGAACGGTGGGACTAGCGTGCGGAACGGTGAACGAGCGTGCAGAACAGTGCGGGCCGATGTGCGGAACCAAGGTGCAGTGTTGCCGCACGGAGGGGCTCGCACGACGTGCTACCGCGCCTCGGGATCGGCGTCTCGCCGCCGTCCGTCGCCGGCATTCTCCCGCGGTGCGGCCCATTGGCCGCTCACCCGGCCGGGGTATCATGGCGTCGAGGCGAAATGAGATGACGATCGACGTTGACGCCGTCTACCAGAACGGGCATCCTCACGCTCAAACATCCCGTGGACATACCAGAGAACGCTGAGGTGCACGTGACGATTCAAACCACCGCCGAGGCAAGAACTCCGCTCGGCCGCCGCCTGCGCGAGCTGCGGGCAGAGATCGCCAGGTCGGGCATGGCTCCTCTCGGTTGGGACGAGATCGAGAGCGAAGTTGCCGTCCGACGCGCGATCATCATTGCTGCCCGTCAGTGAGGAGAAGTGATGGAAGGCATTCAGTTCGTTACCGACGACAAGGGTAAGAAGGTGGCCGTGCAGATCGACCTGGAACGGTACGGAAAGTTGTGGGAGGACATCCACGATCAACTCGTCGCGGATTCCCGCGCACACGAAAAAAGCGTCCCGTTTGAGGTCGTGAAACGCCGCCTCGAACGACGCAAGCGCCAAACTCGTGCCAGACTTCTCAATGAAAGCGACTTCCCGCACGACTCGCATGCCTTGCGCCCACAGGAAGCGTGAAGATCGGTCTCACGCGAAGACGCGAAGGCGCGAAGGGGAAGGCGCCGGCAAGGTCCGGGGAAATCTTGGCATTCTCCGACCGTGCTCGCCCTACACCTCGCGAACTATTAACCGATCCACAGGGACGTCCGTACTTCCTGTGGGACATGGAGTTGACGCTCGATGAATTCGAACGGGCGCTAACGGATCGCGACTCTTCGACGCGCGCTTATCTGATCGGGAAGCTGATGCGGCAGGCAAAGCCCGACGACGCATTGCAGTTCGTCTCGCCGCAGCAGATCGCCGATGAATGGCCTTCGATCGAGCGCTATCTGGGCAAGACACGCCCGTTCTGGGCGTGGCTGCTCGAACAGTGGGAGCGGCTTGGTTACGTGAAAAACCATTCCGACTTCGCGGCTTCGCGGCTTCGCGTGACATCGATCTCACGCGAAGACGCGAAGGCGCGAAGGTGAAGCAGAGATGCGTCACCCCTTCCTTGGATTCCCGAACACCAGCACCCCATCTACCGTGATATCCACGTCAGGCGTCTCCCCGGAGGGCACTCCGACGATCGTGAAGACGTACGTTCCGATCTGGTCGGGGTCGGTCGGGCCCGTGATTCGTCCGGTGCTGGTGAGTTGTGCCTTGACGAGCGAGGCGTAACCAGGCCCGAGGTAGTTGCCGAACTTGTCGCGTGGGGTGACGGTGATCTGGACCGTTCCGGCGGCGGGGCGGGTCAGCTTGACTTCGGTGCTGGCGCGGTCCGGTTTCACTTTCACGAATGCTTCGAGGCGCTCGACGCGGTGCACGTGGCCGGTGCGCTCCATGTCCCAGTCGAGGACGGCTTCGAATCCGTAGGAACCGGCCACCGTGGTCTGATCGAACGTGCCGGCGTAGATTCCGTGGCCCTGGTCTTTCAGATCGATCGTCACGACGTCCTGCGGCGTGACGCGCTTGAGCAGGCCTTCGTTCGTCAGGGCCGCAATCTTGCGGTCGTAGGGCGTCAGCTTGTCGCCGGAGGGGGTGGTGGTGATGCCGGTTGATTTGTCGGGGACGCGCTGATCGTGAAGGATCGTGCCGAGGCTGGCGGGCGGACGCTGGATGCGGACGCGAATCGATCCCGGGGGCAGGCCGGGGAGGCGCTTGCCATCCCAGTCGACGATCGCGCGCACCGTCAGCGTGTCGCCTGTCGAGGCACGGCCGGGATCGACCGACAGCGTATAGTCGAGGTGACGTTCCAGGATGAGGGCGCTGAGCGAGTACGGAATCGGATCCGGCCTCTGATCGATGCCGCGTTTCACGCGCACCGTCCACTTCCCGACGTCGGACGGCTTGATGTTGAACATCTGGAACGAGCCCTGCGGCGTCTTCTTGAACGTGTCGGGGATGGCCGCCGTCCCGTCGGGGCGGAAGACCTCGAGGTCGAGCGCCAGGCGCGTCGGCGGTGGCCACTGCACGCTGAAGACGACGCGCTGCGCCGAGTGGTCGATGATCACCGGCTGCGGGGCGCTCGGACCCTTGCCTGTCATCGTGTCGTGGAAGACCAGACCCATCGAGGCCGTGTTTCCCTTGAGGATGGCGATGAGGGTCATGCCGAGGGCATCGAACATCGTGGTGGCGTTGGCGCTGATGAACGAGGCGCCCGACGTCTCGAACGAAAGGTTCGTCAGCAGTGTTTGATCGACGGCGGCGGGCGTACCGAACCCGATAGTCTGGATGGGAACGAAGCGCTTTCTCAACTCCTGCGGAAAGCCGCTGACGGGAAGGAGACCGAGAAATCCGGTACCGGTCGGTTCGATCAGCGGCGCTGTGTTCTGGATGCCGTCCGTCACCACGATCAGCGAGAGATCGTGGGCGGGATCGAGCTTCCACTGCTTCATCGCTTCGTTGATTCCGCCGCCGATCGACGTCGAGCCGCCGGGAGTCAGCGTGTTGACGTTGCTGGAGATCCCGTCCCACGGCACGCTGTTGCCGCGCTGCAGCCAGACGTTCGTGGGAGGATCGGCCCCCGCCAGCGTCTGCGCTGTCGCCGTGCTGTCGAAGAAAATGTCGCCGAGGCGATCGTGCGACCACTCGGCGCCGTCCGCGGTGGGCTGGTCCACCTGCTGCCACTGGGCCACGAAGTTCGTGATGGCCGACTTGAGGATCTGCACTTTCGTCGCGCCGGAGGCTGCACCCGGCGGCAAGTCGTTCATGCTCCCTGATTTGTCGAGCACGATCCCGACGTCGAACGGATGCCGCCCCTTGTTCGTCGCCGTCAGCACCGGGGCCACACCGTCATCGACGAGGATGATGTTGGCCGGCGTATCCCCGGTGTGTTTGGAGACCGCGGAGCATTCGACCGTCGGCGAGGCCACGATGTAGCTGGTGATTCGGTAGTCGGTGACGTCCTGCGCTCCGACGAAACGCATGGGGATCTGTTTCTCGACCGCGAACGGTGCGTTGCAGAAATCGGCACCGAAGTTCGAGAGCGGCTTGTAGGTGATCCGCACGTCGTTGCCGCCGGCGGTCTCATAGGTCACCGAGTCGGTGCCGTTCGGCTTCGTATCGCCGAGGTTCAACGTGATGTTGCCATTCACCACGAGCTGCGAGCCGGCCGGCGCGGCGTTCAGCGTCAGCGTGATGCGCACCTCGCCCGTCTCCTGTTGAGGATTTCCTCGGGTAGGGATGTCGAGCGTGAAGCTCTCACTGGCGGAGGCGGGAGCCGAGTGCAACACAAAGACGGCACACAGAAGCACCAGGACCAGGGCACCTGTCGTTCTTTTCATAAATCCTCACCGATCTTTGGTTGAATAGTAAGCGTCTTTATCCTCGGGTGCGAATTCCGCGATATTCTGCCGCCTCCCATGACGGAACAGATCGCGGTTCGAGGTCTGCGCAAACAGTTTCCGAAGATCCTGGCGGTCGCGGGGATCGACTTGAGCGTCGCCTCCGGCGAGGTCTTCGGATTACTCGGCCCAAACGGGGCCGGCAAGACCACCACGCTGGAGATGATCGAAGGGCTGACGAAGCCCGACGCGGGCGAGATCGTGATCAGTGGTTTGACGTGGAAGCGGAACGCGCAGGAGATCCGGGCCAGGATCGGCGTTCAGTTGCAGGCAACGAGCCTCTACAACAAGATCACGCCGCGCGAAGCACTGAACCTGTTCGGCGGCTATTACCCGAAACGGCGCGGAACCGAGGAGCTGCTCGATCTGGTCCAGCTCCGCGACAAGGCGGACGCGTATCACATCACCCTTTCCGGCGGTCAGGCGCAGCGGCTGGCGGTTGCCCTGGCACTGGTCAACGAACCGGACGTCGTGTTCCTCGACGAGCCGACCGCCGGACTCGATCCGCAGGGGCGGCGCTCGTTGTGGGAAGTCGTCCGGACCATGAAAGCCGAGGGGCGGACGATCGTGCTGACGACGCACTACATGGATGAAGCGGAAGCGTTGTGCGACCGGCTGGCCATCCTCGATCACGGCAAAATCCTCCGCTCCGGCACGCCCGCCGAGCTGATCGCCGGCCTGGGCATTCCCAGCGTCGTCGAGCTCACCTTCGACGGCACGGCTCCCGACCCCGCGGATTTCGCGGCGAGCCTCGGAACCGCTGTCGAGGCTCGCGGCGACGTCTGGGAAATCCCGACGCCCGATCCGAAAACGCTGCTGCCCAGGCTCTTCACGGCGATCGAAACCATGCGTCTCGACTACAACCAGGTCCACGTGCGCCGGGCCACGCTCGAGGATGTTTTCCTCCAGCTCACCGGGCGCAGCCTGCGCGAATGAACGGAGACGAATCGATGAATCTGCCGAATCCGTTCAAGCTCCTCTGGTTTCAGTTCCGCAGCGAATGGCGGCTCTATGCACGCGACCGCGGCGCCATGTTCTGGACCTTCCTCTTCCCGCTCCTGATGCTCTTCGGCTTCGGCGTGATCTTCCGCTCGGGCGGCTCGCCAGCGCTGACGCTGGTGCGCATCGCGCCGGCGCAGGAGACGGCGCGCGATCGTGCCTTCCTCCAGGCGCTGGAGAATTCGCGACTCAAGGTCGTGACGCTGAGCGCCGCGGATGCCGAGCAGCGATGGGCGAAAGGCGAGACGACTGCGCAGCTCGAAAGCGCCGGCGACGGATATCGCCTGCGGCTCAACAGCTATCTCATCGCCCAGGGTCAGGTCGTGGCGCAGGCCGCGAGCCAGGCCTTCATGGTCGCGCAGGCGCGGCTCAAGGGATTGCCGGAGCCGGAGCGGATTCCTGTCGTCGTCGAGAGTCCCGGCCACGCGCACTCCGAGAACTACGCCGCGTTCCTCGTGCCGGGCTTGATCGGCTTGAATCTGCTCAGCATGGGCCTCTTCGCCGTCGGCATGGTGACGGTGGCCTACCGGGAGAAAGGAAAGTTTCGCCGCCTGGCGGTGACGCCACTTCCGAAATGGGTCTTCCTGCTCGCCCAGATCCTGCAGCGCGTCACGGTGGTCATCCTGCAGACCACGTTCCTGCTGCTGGCCGCACGATTCGGCTTCCACATCGTCAACCAGGGCTCCTATGCGGTGTTCGCGGGGCTGGTCATCTTCGGAACGGCAACGTTCCTGGCGATGGGGTTCGCGCTATCGAGTTTCGCTTCGACTGTCGAGACCTATGGCGCCATCTCGAATCTTGCCTTCTTCCCACTGATGCTGCTCTCCGGTGTCTACTTCCGCATCGATAACGCGCCACAGTGGATGCAGAAGGTGGTCTTCGTCCTCCCACTTGCGCCGTATCTGAGGGCTTTGCGCGCGGTCTTCAACGACGGCGCCACGCTCGCCGGACACGGCACCGGTCTGGCCATCATCGGTATGTGGGCGATGCTGTCGTTCGTACTGGCGGTGAAACGCTTCCGCTGGGTGTGACTGCGCCTTCGGCGCGTTGTCTGCGGCTTCGCCGCATTGTCGGTTGTCTGCGCTGCGGCGCGTGGTCGGTGGTTTCCGTCATCGCGACCCGCTGGGCTTAGATGTGTGTGACGAAGACACGCAAGCCTAAAGTTACTGACCACGCGCGCCGCAGCGCGCAGACAACCGACAACGCGGCGAAGCCGCAGACAACGCGTCAGCGCAGGAGCAACCGCCGCTGCCTCGTCGTCCACGGCTTGCGGCCGATACGCTCCTCCGGCCTGTAGCGAACGGCATCGGCCTCATGTCCCTCGGCGATCGGGTCTCCGCGCAGGGACGATACGAGATGGTAGGTGCCGGAGCCTCGGTCGTAGTCCAGGATCACCAGCTCTTCGTACGGATAGCGCACGGGTGGACACGTTCGATTGGGCGGACACTCGGGGTGACACTCGAGACCGCCCGCGATGGCGTTGCAGGTGGAAAAACGATCCGGCGCCAATCGCAGGGCGCGCATCGTCGGTTGGTCATACAGCAGCCGCAGCCACAACCCGGTCAGGTAGTCGGCCTCGGTGGCGAGATAGCGTTCGGGAACGTCACCGCTGCGCAGGATGATCGCGGTGCCGGGACGCACGGACGGCGCCGCGGTCAATATCGACGAGAGCTCGCGCTGGTGCAGCCGCCACGTCGAGAGGTAGAGATCCTGTCGCTCCATGCCTCCCCACGTGCCGAAGAAGACGAAGGCGATGGCAATGGCCCACGCCAGCAAACGTGCCCGCGGCAGGTGTTCGAGCAGCCAGGCGATGGCGATTCCGATCGCCGCCGAGGCCCAGACGCGCGAGAGGATGTGCGTGCGGTAGTGGAGCTCCGAGAACTGGATCGATGCATAGGCCGCATTGGCGACGAGCGCCATCAACGCGAACAGCAGTACAAGAGCGGGGCCGCGCGTGCCGGAGTCGCCGTTTTCCTTCGTCCTGGCGCGCAGTAGAAAAACGGCAGCGGCGACGAACGACGCAACCGCCATCCATGCCGTCGAGATCGCCGCCGGCGGACGCGGATACCACTCCGGCCGCGCGAAGGCCCAACGCCAGGGCGCGAAGTTCTCGATCCAGAGTTTGATCGCCCGCCGTATGACCGCGCCCGCCGGCATCGGCAGGATGGCCACGGCGGCATAACCTTTCGGATCATGAAGAAACGACCACTCGACGATCGCAACCGGGATGAGAACGACCGCCCACGCTGCGAGGAGCGCCAGCAGCTTCTTCGCGGGCCGCCATCCGCCGATCCAAACGGCAAGAAACGCCACGAATGGGACGGCTGGCAGCCCGACATCCATGTTCCAGAGGGAGCTCGCCAGCAGGAGCGCTGATGCCACCAGCGTCCACATCTTCCCATCGCGGAGCCACAGCAATGCGCATCCGAGCGCCGCCAGAAAGCTCGATGCCGCGAGGTTGTAGGCCAGCGGGACCATGCTCGCGGTCAGGTAGTCGCTCGTCGCCGTGAGCGTCAGGCAGACGACGAGGAAGCGCGTCAACCGCTGGCTGGGGAGCAAGAGGCTGACGATCCATCCTGCCAGCAGCCCCATGGCCAGCCACGTCGCCGCCGACAGGAGTTGCAACGCCTCGATCGGATACGGGGTCACGTTTGCCAGTGCCGAGGGAAGGAGCGTCAGGCGGCGCAACGGGCTGGCGTCGCCGCTGAAAAGCTTCCAGAACGAGCGATGCGAACGCACGAACGCGATCCCGAGCGCCTGCACATCGTCCTGCCACAACCCGCGCCGGAACGCGGAAACGCCCCACACCAGAATGGTGAGCACGACGTAACAAAGGACGTCGGGCCAGGTCCGGTCACGGACCGCCGGCTCGCGGAGGATGGGAGATGTCATGGATGAATCGGACGGGAAATTCTAACCGGTCACCGGCGAAGGGCAGGAAGGATATTGAAGCGGCCGCCGCCGAGCGTTCTGTAGACGCTGAAGTCGCGCCGGTCGATGGTGAAGATGCGCCGGACGTTCTCCCGCTCCGCGACCCGGACCAGAGCCGCGTCGGCCAGATCCATCGGCAGGTCGCGATACTTCTTCATCAACTCCCACATGCGCAGCAGGTCGTCGACCGTGAGCGGCAGGATCTCGATCGCTTCGCGCACCACCATATCCAACAAGACGCCCTGCGCCTCCAGCGAGCCCCGAAGAAGGTACATGGCCTCAGTGAACGCCGGCCACACCGTGGCAATCGGTTCATCGATACGGATCAGCGTGGCCCGGCAACTGGCGTGGTGGTTGTCGTTGGCGCTGAGCAGCGCGACCATCGGACCGGCATCGATGAGGATCATCGCCCGCGCGCCGCCTTCTCACGTAGCATTTCGGCAAATCGCTCGCCGCCTGACTCCGAGAGGTCAGGCGGAAGGTCGGTCACCGAGCCGATGAGATCCTCGATCAGATCGTAGGGACGCGGCGGCCTTTCCTTGCCGTTGCGGACGTACACCCTGACCGCATCGCGGATGACGTCCGAGACGGAGCTCTTCTGCCTCCGGGCCAGACCGCGGACCGTGCCCTCTTCGTCGTCGTTCAGCCGCACGCTGATGGTCGTGCTCTGCTTTTGCCGTTCGCGCATGACATAAACGTAATACAAACGCCGGAAAGAAGCAAGTGTCTGCGGCCGCCGGCTCCCTTCGTGGCATAATCGGCCCGCCGCAGTCGCCGGCCGTTCCATCCATGAATCCGACCCTCGGGGAAAGCGTGCGCGGGTTGCCGCCAACCGTCGAAGACCTGCCCGCACCATTCGTCGTCTCCGCCCTGCCGGAGGAGCCGCTCGTGGTCATCGAGCAGCGCCACTCATGGATCAACGTCGACGTCCCCGAGTTATGGCGGAATCGCGAGCTGCTCTACTTCCTGATCTGGCGCGACATCAAGGTCCGCTACAAACAGACCTTTCTCGGCGCGGCCTGGGCGCTTCTCCAGCCCGCCTTCATGATGCTCATCTTCACGCTCGTCTTCGGCCGGCTGGCGGGTGTCAGCGGCGGCATCCCCTACCCGCTCTTCGCGCTGGCGGGACTGGTGCCCTGGACATTTTTCGCCAACGCCGTCGCCAACAGCGGCAACAGCCTCGTGCACAACGTGCAACTGGTCACCAAGGTCTACTTCCCGCGCATGCTCATGCCGGCCGCAGCCGTTCTTGCGGGCATGGTCGATCTTGCCCTGGCCACGCTCCTTCTCGGCGGGATGATGCTCTACTACAGCGTCCGGCTGACGCCTCATATCCTGATGCTACCTGTTCTCTTCGGATTGACCACGCTCTGCGCGATCAGCACGGGAATGTGGATGTCCGCGCTGAACGTCAAGTACCGCGACATCCGCTTCGCATTGCCGTTCATGATTCAACTCTGGTTGTTCGGCTCGTCGGTCGTCGTGCCGTCTACCGTCATCCCTCCGCACCTTCGCTGGCTGCTGTACCTCAATCCGATGTCGCCGATCATCGAGGGATGCCGTGCCGCGCTGTTCTCGACGCCGTTTCACTGGAAGGCGCTGGCCCTGGCCACGGCCATTACCGTCGCGGCATTCGTGGCCGCGGCGCATGTTTTCAAGAAGACGGAGAGGGGTTTCGCCGACTTCATCTGAGCGCGGCAACGGCAAGACCATGCGTCCCATCATCACCATCGAGAACGTCGGCAAACAGTATCGCGTCGCCTCAGAGAGACGCGCGGCATACGCCACCCTGCGCGAAGCACTGGTCGGCGCCTTTAATACATCAGTGAAGCGTCTGACCGGCCGCGCGGAGAGGAGCGAGGAGCAAACGTTCTGGGCGCTGCGGGGAATCGACCTCGACGTCTACCCCGGCGACCGCCTCGGGATCATCGGCTGCAACGGCGCAGGAAAATCGACTCTGTTGAAGATCCTCTCCAGGATCACCGAGCCGACCGAGGGCCGTACGCGCCTTTACGGCCGCGTGGGGAGTCTGCTCGAGGTGGGGACCGGCTTTCATGGTGAGCTGACCGGCCGCGAGAACATTTATCTCAATGGCGCCATCCTCGGCATGAAGCACGCCGAGATCGAGCACAATTTCGAGCAGATCGTCGCCTTCGCCGAGATCGGCCGTTTTCTCGACACCCCTGTCAAACGCTATTCGACCGGCATGTACATGCGGCTGGCTTTCGCCGTGGCCGCACATCTGCAGCCCGAGATTCTGATCGTCGACGAGGTCCTGGCCGTCGGCGACGCGGCGTTTCAGAAGAAATGCCTCGGCAAGATGAGCGAGGTATCGCGCGACGGACGCACCGTGATCTTCGTCTCGCACAACATGGCGGCCGTGCAGAACCTCTGCAGCCGTGTGGTCTGGCTTGCCGGGGGCAAAATCGTTCAGGTAGGCGATCCCAGCCGCGTCGTCAGCGATTACCTCAGGACCACGCTGACGACGATGAGCCAGCAGACCTGGAACGATCCGTCGGCAGCGCCCGGCAATGACCGCGTGCGCATCCACCGTGCCGCGGTCCTCCCCGCGAACGGAATGCTGCAGGATCATGTCACCGTGCGCACCCCGCTCCGCGTCGAGTTCGAATACTGGAACCTCCTGCCCGGCGCACAATTAAACCTCAGCGTCATCGTGCGAACCGAAGAGGGGTCGCCGATCTTCAGCACCGCGTCGTTCCGCGAACCGGAGTGGCATGGCAAGCCGTTTCCCGCCGGACTGTTTCGGAGCTCCTTCGAGATTCCCGCCGACCTGCTCAATGACGGCGTACACCGCGTGCAACTGGACATACGGAGAAACGAGAGGGATCTCGTCTTCCATATGGACGACATCCTGGTCTTTGACGTTCTCGATGCCGTGGAGGAACGGACGGCGTGGTTCGGAAAATGGATCGGCACGGTGCGCCCCCAATTAAGGTGGCAGACCGCCCTGGTCACCGACCTGATCGGGGAGCCGTCGCGGCTGGAGCTCATCGGGTCCGCGCGCTGAGTCGTGAGCTCCCCCCGAATCACGGTCGTCACCCCGTCGCTCAATCAGGGCCGGTTTCTCGAAGAGACGATCCTCTCCGTGCTCGGCCAGCAATACCCCAATCTCGAATACATCATCATGGACGGGGGCAGCACCGACGGCTGCGTCGAGATCATCAGGAAATATCAGCAGCACCTGGCATGGTGGGTCAGCGAAGACGATGGCGGCCAGGCGGCGGCGATCAACACGGCGTTTGCGCGAGCGTCCGGCGACATCCTGGCCTGGCTCAACTCCGACGACATGTACCTGCCCGGCACTCTTTCCCACATCGCGGCCAGACTCGATCCGCAGAAGCCCGAGCTTCTGTTCGGAAATTGCCTGCATTTCGTTCAGGACAGCTCCATCGCCTTCGGCAGTCACGTGCGACAGAGTCATGAGGAGACCGACTTGACGCTGACCGATTACCTCATTCAGCCGAGCACCTTCTGGACGCGCAAGGCCTGGCAGCAGACCGGAGCTCTCGACGAATCGCTTGATTTCGCCTTCGACTGGGAGTGGTTCCTTCGCGCCTTGACCGCGGGGGTGGCGTTCCTTCCGGAGGACAAATACCTGTCCGTTTACCGGATCCATAAAGACCATAAGACCGGCACCGGCGGGGAGCGGCGACGGAAAGAGCTTGCCACCGTCTACGGCCGCCATGCCGGCGCCCGCTATGAGCGTCTGTATTCGCGCTGCTGCGCCTCCCGGTCTCTCGCCGTCATCCGGAAGGGTATCCAACAGGCACGGCTGAGCAGAATCGAGACACGAGCGCTCAAAGTCCTCCTGCCGAACCTCTTTCGCGGCTTCACCCGAAACGAGATCCGCGACGTGATTTCGATGCTGTAGCGGGGGAGATCGGAATGCAGGGCGGACCGTTTCGCCCTTCCCAACGCCTCCCCTTCCCGCTACTCTCCGGAGAACAGGAGATTCCATGCGCACGATTGGCCGAATCCGTGTCAGCCTTGCCGTCATCGTAATGTCAGCACTGCCGAACATTCTCACCGCACAACCGAAGCCGCCGGCGACGGAGAAAAAACCTCACGTCACCAAGATCCACGGCGACACGCTGGTCGACAACTACTTCTGGCTGCGGGAGAAATCGAACCCCGACGTCATCGCGCACCTGGAGGCGGAGAACGCCTACACCGCGGCGATGATGACCGGCACCGAGGCGCTGCAGCAGAAGCTCTACGACGAAATGCTCGGTCACGTGAAACAGACCGACGTCAACGTCCCCTACCGGCTCGGCGAGTACTACTACTACTCGCGCACCGAGGAGGGAAAGCAATATCCGATCTACGCCCGAAAGAAAGGAAGCCTCGACGCCGCGGAAGAGATCACCCTCGATCTCAACGAGCTGGCGAAAGGCCTCAAGTTCCTTTCGCTCGGCAGCTACCGCGTCAGCGATGACGGCAACCTGCTGGCCTACTCCACCGACAGCACCGGCTATCGCCAGTACACGCTCTTCATCAAGGACCTGCGGACCGGCGCGCTCCTCCCGGAGAAAATCGAGCGCGTCGATACGGTCATGTGGGCGACCGACAACAAGACCATCTTCTACGTCACCGAGGACAACGTCACTAAGCGGTCCGACACGTTCTACCGGCACGTCCTCGGCACGCCGGCATACGACCTCGTTTTCCATGAGCCCGACGAGCTCTACGACATCGGCGCCTTCCGCACGCGCGATAAGGCGTTCATCGTCGTCGAGTCAGGAAGCAAGACGACCACGGAGGCTCGCTATCTGCCCGCCAGCAAGCCGAACGAGGCGCTACGAGTCGTCATGCCGCGCAGAAACGATCATCGCTACTTCATCGATCACCGCGGCGATCTCTTCTACATCCGCACGAACGATCATGCGAAGAACTTCCGGCTCGTGACCGCGCCCGACTCCGCCCCGGAGATGAAGAACTGGAAGGAGATCATTCCCGCGCGCGCCGAGGTCAAGCTCGATGGCGTCGATCTCTTCAAGGATCACATGGCCGTCGTGGAGTTGAAGGGCGGCTCGCAGACCATCCGCATCGTTGATTTCACGACCGGCAAGTCGGCGCCGATCGTCTTCCCGGAACCGGTGTACTCGGTGTTTCTCGATACGAATCCCGAGTTCGAGACGGCGACGCTGCGCTATCGCTATCAATCGCTGACCACGCCGAGCTCGGTCTTCGACTACGACATGGTCAAGCACGCCAGCACGCTGCAGAAGCGCTACGAAGTACCTCATTACGACGCCTCGCAACTGGCCTCGGAGCGCATCTACGCCACGGCGACCGACGGGACGAAGATCCCGATCTCCATCGTCTACAAGAAACCGCTCGTCCGCGACGGCAAGCGTCCCATGCTGCTCTACGCCTACGGCTCCTACGGCTCACCGACCTGGCCCACCTTCAACTCCAACCGCCTGACCCTGCTCGATCGCGGCGTGATCTACGCCATTGCGCACATACGAGGCGGCGGCGAGCTGGGCGAGCCGTGGCGGGAGGCCGGCCGGATGATGGCCAAGCGCAATACGTTCACCGATTTCATCGACGCGGCCGACAGCCTGGTCAAGGAGAAGTACACCACAAGCGACCGGCTGGTGATTCAGGGCGGCAGCGCGGGCGGGCTGCTCATGGGCGCCGTGGTCAACATGCGGCCGGACCTTTTCAAGGCCGTCATCGCCCAGGTTCCCTTCGTCGACGTGATCAACACCATGCTCGATGCCAGCCTGCCGCTGACGACGAGCGAATATCTCGAGTGGGGCAACCCGAACATCAAGAAGGAGTACGACTACATCAAGACCTACTCCCCGTACGACAACATCGCCGCGAAGCCGTATCCGGCCATGCTGGTAAAGGTGTCGCTCAACGACAGTCAGGTGCCGTACTGGGAGGGAACGAAGTTCGTGGCCAAGCTCCGGGAGATGAAGACCGACGCGAACCCGCTGCTTCTCAAGGTCAACATGGGCGCCGGCCACGGCGGCTCCTCCGGCCGCTATGACGCATTACGCGAAAACGCTGCCGATCAGGCCTTCATCCTGAAGCAGATGGGGATCAGCGAGTAAGACACCTGCCTCACGCGGAGGCGCGGAGTGCGCGGAGAAAAGAGGTTTCTCATCATCTCCTCCTCCGCGTCTCCGCGTCTCCGCGTGAGCTCATTCGTGTTTACCCATTCGCTTCGCTCTTCCGGTTCTTGAACTTCGCGGCGATGTAGTCGCGGTTCATGCGGGCGATGAAATCGATGGATATCTCTTTCGGACAGACCGCCTCGCACTCGCCGTACATCGTGCAGCTTCCGAAGTGCTCTTCCATGATCTCCACCATGCGCACGACGCGCTCGTAGCGCTCCGGCTGCCCCTGCGGAAGCAGACCGAGATGCGCAACCTTGGCGGAGGTGAAGAGCTGCGCGGCGCCGTTCGGACATTGCGCGACGCAAGCGCCGCACTGGATGCACGCGGCGGCGTCCATGGCCCGGTCCTGCACGGCTTTTGGTATCAGCATCGTGTTCGCTTCGACGGCGCTGCCGGTATTCACGGAAATGAAGCCGCCGGCCTGGATGATCATGTCGAGCGGGCTGCGGTCGACGATGAGGTCTTTGATGATCGGAAAGGCCCGCGCGCGCCACGGCTCGACGCGAATCTCGTCGCCGTGGTTGAAGTGCCGCATGTGCAACTGGCAGGTGGCCGTGCCGCCGGCCGGACCGTGAGCGATGCCGTTGATCATCATCCCGCACGAGCCGCAGATTCCTTCGCGGCAGTCGTGCTCGAAGTGGATCGGCTGCTCGCCGCGCTCGGTGAGCCGCTCGTTGACGACGTCGAGCATCTCCAGGAACGAGGCATCGGGGCTGATGTCCTTGGCCTCGTAGGTGACGAACTTCCCTTCGGCCGTTCGCGAGGCTTGCCGCCAGACTTGTAGTGTGAGGTCCATCTATTTGTAGCTCCTCGTAGCCAGCTTCGCTTCCTCGTAGACCAGCGGCTCTTTGTGCAGGCTCGGCGCGCTGTTGTCGCCGGTGAACTCCCAGGCGCTGACGTAGAGAAACTCGTCGTCGTTGCGTTTTGCCTCGCCCTGGTCCTGATATTCGACGCGGAAATGGCCGCCGGCCGATTCCTCGCGCTGCAGCGCATCGATGCACATCAACTCGCCGAGGTCGAAGAAGTCGGCCACGCGTCCGGCGCGCTCGAGGGCCTGGTTCGGCTCATCGTTCGTACCGAGGACCCGCACGTCGCGCCAGTACTGATCGCGAAGCGTGCGGATGTCAGCGATCGCTTTCTTCAGTCCCTCCGCGGTGCGAGCCATGCCGCAGTACTCCCAAAGGATGTTGCCGAGCTCGCGGTGGAAGGAGTCGACGCTGCGCGTTCCCTTGGCCGACACGAGCTTGTTGATGCGCTGCTCGACCTCGGCCTGCGTCTTTTTGAACTCCGGGCGGTCGGCCGAAACTTTCTTGCCGAGCTGGCCGGCCAGGTAGTCGCCGACCGCCACCGGCAGCACGAAGTAGCCGTCAGCAAGACCCTGCATCAACGCGCTGGCACCGAGGCGGTTCGCGCCGTGGTCTGAGAAATTCGCCTCGCCGCCGACGTAGAGGCCGGGGATGGTCGACATCAGGTTGTAGTCGACCCACAGTCCGCCCATCGTGTAATGCGGTGCCGGATAGATCCTCATCGGCACGACGTACGGATCCTCGGCGGTAATGTCCTGGTACATCTCGAAGAGATTGCCGTAGCGCTCTTCGATGACCTTGCGCCCGAGGCGTTTGATGGCGTCGGCGAAATCGAGATAGACGCCGCGCCCGCCGGGACCGACGCCCTTCCCCTCGTCGCACACTTCCTTCGCTCCGCGCGAGGCGATGTCGCGTGGTGCGAGATTGCCGTAGGCCGGATACTTGCGCTCGAGGTAGTAGTCGCGCTCGTTTTCCGGAATCTGATCGGGTCGCCGCGTGTCGCCCGCTTTCTTCGGCACCCAGATGCGTCCGTCGTTGCGCAGCGATTCCGACATCAGCGTCAGCTTCGATTGGAAGTCGCCGCTCTGGGGGATGCAGGTCGGATGAATCTGCGTGTAGCAGGGATTGGCGAAGTACGCACCGCGCCTGTAGGCGCGCCAGATGGCGGTGGCGTTCGATGCCTTGGCGTTCGTCGAGAGATAGAAAACGTTCGCATAGCCGCCGGTGGCCAGCACGACGGCGTCGGCAGCATAGGAGGTGATGGTGCCGGTGACGAGATTGCGGGTGACGATCCCTTTGGCCTGGCCGTCGACGAGAACGACGTCGAGCATCTCGTGCCGAGGGAACATCTTCACGCGCCCGAGTCCGATCTGGCGCTCAAGGGCCTGGAACGCGCCGAGGAGGAGTTGTTGTCCCGTCTGGCCGCGGGCGTAAAAGGTCCGCGAAACCTGTACGCCGCCGAACGAGCGGTTCTCGAGCACGCCGCCGTATTCGCGGGCGAAAGGAACGCCCTGTGCGACCGCCTGATCGATGATGTCGACACTCAGCTCGGCCAGGCGGTAGACGTTGGACTCGCGCGAGCGATAGTCCCCTCCCTTGACCGTGTCGTAGAAGAGCCGGTAGACGCTGTCGCCGTCATTCTGGTAGTTCTTCGCGGCGTTGATACCGCCCTGCGCGGCGATCGAGTGCGCGCGGCGCGGGGAGTCGTGATAGACGAAGCACTGCACGTTGTAGCCGAGCTCCGCCATCGAGGCCGCCGCCGCCGCGCCGGCTAGGCCGGCACCGACGACGATGACGTCGTACTTCCGTTTGTTGGCCGGATTGACGAGCTTGTAGTGGGCCTTGGCGTACTCCCACTTCTTTTCGATCGGTCCGGGCGGGATTTTGCTGTCTAGAGCCATCGAGTCTTCACCTGCCTGTGTGATGCGGAACGCGTGCAGCCGGAATCAGCGCAGAACGCCTATGAGAACGGCGATCGGAAAGGAGATGTTCGCGAGCGTGACCATCAGGGCAAAAACCGTCGCGAACGCTCGCTTCCACGGATTGAATCGGTCGTGGCTGAGCCCGAGCGAATTGAACATGCTCCAGAGGCCGTGGTAGAGATGCATCCCCAGCGCGATGTTGGCGACGATGTAGATCGCGCTCACCCACCAGACCTGAAAACCGGTCACGAAGTTGTGGTAGACGTCGTGCTCGATGAAGTCCGGGTGCAGGGTGCCGAACGTCAGATGCAGCAGGTGGTAGACGACGAAGAGGGCGATGATCACCCCGCCCCAGCGCATCGTCCGCGCCGCGTAGCCGGCGGAGACGTAATCGCGCTCCGCATAGCCGACCGGCCGGGCCCGCCGGTTCATGAGCGTGAGTTGCGTGGCCGCCTGAATGTGCAGCCAGACGGCGATCAGCAGCAGCGCCCGGACGGCGTAGAGCGCCCCCTTGGCCGGCAGCAGCGGGGCACCCATGGTGATCAGAAACGCCGCGTAGGCGTTGTAGTGCTCCGGCCCGGTGTAGACCTTCAGGTTGCCGGCCATGTGCAGAAAGATCCAGCCGAAAAGGAAGAATCCGGTCACGGCCATGACAGCTTTCTTGCCGATGGCCGAGTGCCAGAAGCCGAGGAGCCAGGAAGCGCGAACGTTCGTTGTCGCGGGAGCTGCAGCAGTCATGGCTGCATCATATCGATGATGGGTCGCCGGTCAAGGTTGGCCGTCACAGACGGCCGCGCGCGATCCACTTCCTCACCTCGTCCCGCACCCGTAACCCCGGCGTCTCCGCCGTGAGTCCCTCGAAGAAGTCGCGATATCCCGGCGCGGTCCGGGCCAGATAATCGGTCGTGGCCACGCGGTAGGTACGCAATGGATCGATAACTGCCGGAGCGGCAACGACCGCAAACGAATCGCTCCCCTTCCGCGAGTCTCCATACGCCAGAAGCTTCTGCACGGCGTCACCGCGCAGCGAATAGACGACGATCTCGTTGTCGTATGGCATCGCCGACCGCAACGCTTCGAGCGTCACACGCCCGCGCGGAAGGGCCTGCCGGAAGCTGCTGGCCGTCGACAGCGCGACGTCGGCGTGAACCGCATCGCGCATGATCTCGACCGACTTCTCTGCGAATGCCTCGACAGGCATCGGAGCCTTCAACGTTCCGATCGTGACAAACAATGGCGCGTATTGCGGATCGCGCTCGAGGTCGTGCTCCATCGTGACCACGCGGCGGGCGATTGCCGCGTCTTTCGGCATGCGGGCGTCGACACGAACAAGCCCGCCACGGACCCCGACCAGTTTGTGATCTTCGAATGTCAGCACGACGCGGCTGATATACGTCAGGTACTGAAACGGCGACAAGAACCACGTCGGCGTTCCGTCGATGCGTGTCAGGCCGCGCTTCAAGTGACTATGTGTACCGAAGATCAGGTCGATGCCCGGGACCGACCGTGCCAGCGCGAAGTCGTCGTCGAGATGTTCGTGTCCGATCATGACCACGACGTCGGCATGCTGTTTCTCGCGCAGGTCCCGCACGGCGTCGCGGGCCGCGGAAAGCGGATCATCGAAATGCAGCATCGGCTCCTTGACCAGCGTCTTGAAGTCGCTGCCGGCGACCGCAAAAACCCCGACGCGAATCCCGTGGACCACAAAGACCCGTGACGGAAGAAAACCGTTGGTATTGGCGCTCAGGACGGGATAACGGATCGCGTCGAAACACGCCTGCATCGCGGGAATGCCGTAATCGGGATCGTGATTGCCGAATGCCATGGCATCGACGATGCCGTTGAGCCACGGCCACTCGGCGCAGCGATATTTATCCGACCACGCCGGCGAGCCCTTGTTGACCATGTCGCCGCCGGAGAACACCAGCGCCCCGCGCCGTTTCTCCCGGCGCAGATAGCCAACGGCCCTGGCGATGCCTCCCTGCCCTTCCCGTCCCTCGGAATAGAACGGTAATGCGTGCGAGTGATAGTCGGAGAAGTGCAGGAGTGTTACGCGCGTCGTCCGGCCGTGGGCCGCGGCGCAGACGAAAAGCAGCAAGAAAAACAAAGGGCGCCACGAGGAGCGCCCTTTGTCACAAACAGACGAGGATTGAATCACCGGCCGACAGCGGACTTCATGGCGTTGATGGCCGCTTCGCGTCCTGAGTCCTTGGCGATCTTCTGATACTGCGCGCGGCGGCTGGCCGGGATCTGCCGGATCAGGCCGAGGTAGCGGCCCTGAAGCTGGCGGGAAGCCAACTGCTCCGGGGTAATGCGGGCGCGGCGGCGGCGCTTAGCCGGTCCTGCAGGCGCGGCCGCGGCCGGCGCGGCAGCCATTGGGGGCGCAGCCGCTGCCGCTTTCTTGCCGCTTCCGGGTGGGCGTCCACGTCGCTTGCCGCTTCCAGGCGGACGTCCGCGACGCTTGCCGGTGGTTGTACTGCTTGTGCCGGCTGCCGGTGCGGCGGCGCCAGCATGGGCACGCAACGTCTGCAAACGCGACTCGAGATCGCTGATCTCGCGATGCATGTCGCTGACGTAGCGGCTCACTTCACTGGCGGAAATCCGACGATCGGCAATCAGGCAATCCAACACGTAGGATGCCTGTCCAGCGGACAACTGGGGAGCAGGGACATTCAGTCTGGGTCTTGGCACGTTATTCACTCCTTCTTGTGCGTTTTGCACATCGATTTGTGCATGCTACCAGAAATTTACAACGATGGCGCAATAAGACATCGATAACACGCCCGAATTAACCGATCCCGGTTCCGCCCGCGGGGCGTCCGCGCGGCAGAACGATAGAGCGAAAATGGTGGCCGAGCCATGCGCAACCAGCGCAGCCGGCCGTGCCGGCCTAGTAGCGATAGTGATCGGATTTGTAAGGTCCCTCGACGGGCGTCCCGAGGTACTTCGACTGGTCCGCCGTCAACTTCGTCAGCTCCACGCCGAGGTGCGCGAGGTGCAGGCGGGCCACTTCCTCGTCCAGCCGTTTCGGCAGGACATAGACCTGTTTCTGATACTCGCCTTTGTTCTGCCAGAGGGCGAGCTGTGCAAGGACCTGATTGGTAAACGACGCCGACATCACGAACGACGGATGCCCCGTTGCGCACCCGAGATTCATCAGTCTCCCCTCGGCGAGAACCAGCACGCTGTGCCCGTCGGGAAAGACCCATTCGTCGTACTGGGGTTTAATATTGACCCGCTTCACTCCCGCGTACTTCTTGAGGCCGGCCATGTCGATCTCATTGTCGAAATGGCCGATGTTGCTGACGATGGCCTTGTTCTTCATCCGGGCCATGTGATCGGCGGTGATGACGTTCCGGTTGCCGGTGGCGGTGACGAAGATGTCCGCACGCTCGACGACGGAATCGAGCGTCCGCACCTCGAATCCCTCCATGGCCGCCTGCAGCGCGCAGATGGGATCGATTTCGGTGACGACGACGCGCGCTCCCTGCCCGCGCAGTGCCTGCGCACAGCCCTTACCCACTTCGCCGAAGCCGCAGACGAGCGCGAGCTTGCCGGCGATCATGACGTCCGTGGCGCGATTGAGGCCGTCGACGACGGAGTGGCGGCATCCGTAGATGTTGTCGAATTTCGACTTCGTCACCGAGTCATTGACGTTGATGGCCGGAAAGAGCAGCTCCCCCGCTTCCATCATCTGATACAGCCTGTGAACGCCGGTGGTCGTCTCCTCGGAGACACCTTTGAGATCGGCGGAGACGCGCGTCCAGCGCTTCGGATCGCGCTTCAATTCGGCGCGGAGAAGGTCGAGGATGACGCCCCACTCTTCCGGCTCGGCGTTTTCATCGAAATCAGGGACATGCCCCTTTCCTTCGAACTCGACGCCTTTGTGAACGAGCAGGGTGGCATCGCCGCCGTCATCCACGATGAGGTTCGGCCCCGCCTTGTCCGGCCATTGCAGCGCCTCGGAGGTACACCACCAATACTCCTCGAGCGTCTCCCCTTTCCATGCGAAAACCGGGATGCCCTTCGGATCGTCCGGCGTGCCGCCCGTCTCCGGACGTCCGACCACGACCGCCGCCGCGGCCGGATCCTGTGTCGAGAAGATATTGCAACTGACCCAGCGAACATCGGCGCCGAGGATGGCCAGCGTCTCGATGAGAACCCCGGTCTGCACGGTCATGTGCAGCGACCCCATCACGCGCGCCCCGGTCAGCGGCTTCGACTTCCCATACGTCTCCCGGACAGCCATCAGCCCCGGCATCTCGTGCTCAGCCAGCCGGATCTCGGCCCGCCCAAGCGTGGCCAGGCTCAGATCCTTGACTTTGAACGGCTCGCGGCCCGCGGCGCGGGCAGCATCAAATGAATGCGTAACTTCGAGTGTAGCGGTCATGCGAGTGTTTGCTCCTTCGAATTCGCGAGGCTCGACCTGAAGGCCGGCCACGGTGGGAGGGGGATTGTATCGCATGTGCCTGGAGAGGCTTTGCCATCCGGAGAGGGTACCCATAGGTCTGGAACCTCCTCCATGAACCCTGCAGGCTTACCAACGAATTACGCGTAGTCGTTCGACATCGTCAAAGTCCCGGTCGTTGGTAAGCAAAGGCAGGTCGTGTTGGAGGCAGAGCGCCGCGATCCAGATGTCATGACTCAGGCCTTCCTGCGCTTCTCGTCTCACCGGAATCGTTCTCGCGCGCAACATTGCATTTCGAATGATCACGTAGTGATCAACCGTGCCTGCGTCGGGAGTGATGACAATCGAGACCGTGACAAGCTCCTCGAGCAATTCGTTAAGGTTCGCACGGGAGAACCCGAGCCGAAGCTCGGCTAATACGAAGATAGGCATCACAAGGGCCGAGGCTTCGGCAAACGGCGGCGGGGAAGGCCGATCCTGGCGGAGTAGGTCGATGGCGGCGTTCGAATCAAACGCGAGGCGATCAAACTTCAATCTCTCTCCCGAAAGCCTCGTTCACCGCACGAGCGACTTCACTGCCAGACTGTCCGTCGAGGGAACCGGAAAGCGCCATCCACGGTTGGAATTCAGGCGTGGGGAGCGCCGTGATCTCGACCGCCAACTTGGCGTGATCGCGTACACCGGTGAGAGGCTCGGTGAGTTTGAGCACGTTCTGCTCCGCGAGATACTCCGCTTCAATCGTTCTGGACATGAACATAGGATAACAGGGAAGTAGCAGCGCTTCGATAGAGCGCCCTGGAGAGGTTCCATGAAAACCTACACATATTCGGAAGCACGTCGAACCTTCGCCACTCTTCTCGAAGAGGCCAGACGAAAGAGAGGAGTCCGCATTCGGCGGCGCGACGGAGAGAGTTTTGTTCTTCGTCCGGAACGTCCGGTGCGCTCACCATTCGACGTCCAAGGGGCGGACGTCGGTCTCGGGCGTGAGCAGATCCTCCGCGCAATCCACGAGAGTCGAAAGAAGTGGACATCTGGATCGATGCGCCCTGGAGCGACGCATCACCGCTTGCAGCGGTGCCACCGGCGCAGATAGTCGAGCCAACGCCTCACGCCGCAGTTCCTCAACCACTCCACATAGGCCCTATGCAACTCGGCTCAGGACAAGACCTCCAATCCGTTAGACAGATACTCAAGAGGAACGATGGTCAGAATGTATTTGCCGTGCTGAACGTATTCGCGCAACTGCTGCCGGCGTTGTTCTGCACGCAAACGGTGTGGTAGTACGTCGTGGAGGCTTGTAAGCCAGTGTCCGTGTAGCTGGTGACATTCGCTCCGACGGTCGCGATCTGCGCCCAGAACGAGCCGGTCCACCGGTACACGGTGAAGCCTGTCTCGTTGTTCGAGTTGTCCACCCATGAAACCTCGATCGACGACGATGAGAGCGCCGACGCGGTCACCCCGCTCGGCGCTGCCGGCGTTGTGCTCGAACTGGACCCCTGAGTCGTGGTGGTGGAGAATGTACTCGCGCAACTGCTGCCGGCGTTGTTCTGCACACAAACGGTGTGGTAGTACGTCGTGGAGGGCTGCAAGCCAGTGTCCGTGTAGGTAGTGACATTCGCGCCGACCGTCGCGATCTGCGCCCACGACGAGCCGGTCCACCGGTACACGGTGAAGCCCGTTTCGTTATTCGAGTTGTCCACCCACGAAACCCCGATCGACGACGATGAGAGCGCCGACGCGGTCACCCCGCTCGGCGCTGCCGGCGTTGTGCTGGAACCGGACCCTTGAGTTGTGGCGGTGGAGAATGTACTCGCGCAACCGCTGTCGGCGTTGTTCTGCACACAAACGGTGTGGTAGTACGTCGTGGAGGGCTGCAAGCCAGTGTCAGTGTAGCTGGTGACATTCGCGCCGACGGCCGCGATCTGCGCCCACGACGAGCCGGCCCACCGGTACACATTGAAGCCCGTTTCGTTGTTCGAGTTGTCCACCCATGAAACCCGGATCGACGACGATGAGAGCGCCGACGCGGTCACCCCGCTCGGCGCTGCCGGCGTTGTGCTGGAGCTGGACCCCTGAGTCGTGGTGGTGGAGAACGTACTCGCGCAACTGCTGCCGGCGTCGTTCTGCACGCAAACGGTGTGGTAGTACGTCGTGGAGGGCTGCAAGCCAGTGTCCGTGTAGGTGGTGACATTCGCGCCGACCGTCGCGATCTGCGCCCACGACGATCCGTTCCATCGGTACACGGTGAAGCCTGTCTCGTTGTTCGAGTTGTCCACCCATGAAACCCCGATCGACGACGATGAGAGCGCCGACGCGGTCACCCCGCTCGGCGCTGCCGGCGTTGTGCTCGAACTGGACCCTTGAGTTGTGGCGGTGGAGAATGTACTCGCGCAACCGCTGTCGGCGTTGTTCTGCACACAAACAGTGTGGTAGTACGTCGTGGAGGGCTGCAAGCCAGTGTCCGTGTAGCTGGTGACATTCGCGCCGACGGCCGCGATCTGCGCCCACGACGAGCCGGTCCACCGGTACACATTGAAGCCCGTTTCGTTGTTCGAGTTGTCCACCCATGAAACCCGGATCGACGACGATGAGAGCGCCGACGCGGTCACCCCGCTCGGCGCTGCCGGCGTTGTGCTGGAACTGGACCCTTGAGTCGTGGTGGTGCTGAACGTACTCGCGCAACCGCTGGTGGCGTTGTTCTGCACGCAAACGGTGTGGTAGTACGTCGTGGAGGGCTGTAAGCCAGTGTCCGTGTAGCTGGTGACATTCGCGCCGACGGTCGCGATCTGCGCCCACGACGAGCCGGTCCACCGGTACACATTGAAGCCCGTTTCGTTGTTCGAGTTGTCCACCCATGAAACCGCAATGGACGAGGATGAGAGTGCTACGGCGCTGAGCCCGCTCGGCGCCACCACTGTTGCGGCGCAGGAGCCGGAGGTAAAGGTCTGGTTGCCGCCGTTGGTTGTACCGCTGCTGTTCTGTGCTCGCGCCCTGTACTGGTAGGTTGTGCCACAACTCAGGTTACTAAGGTTGTAGGACTGGGTCACCGCGCTGGTTCCGGAACCCACCACCCCCGACGTCACGGTCGTGCCATAGCTGGTGGTCGTCCCGTAGTCGAAGTACAGCGTTGTGCTGGCACCGTTCGGATTAACGGTCGCACTAAGTATCACGCTTGTCGGCGTGATCGACGTCGCCGATCCGGTGGTCAACGTGGGAGTCGTACTGCCGCCGGAGCCTATCACGCAGCCCGAACTGGCGTTACTCCACTCTTTCTGGATGATGTACGAGTGGCCGTTGAGGAGCACGTTGGACCCTGATTGGCTGTCGCGAAAGCCAAACGTGAAGGAACACAGATCGCCGATCTCGCCTGTGCCGTCAAGGTAGTACCAGCCAGAACCATAGGGGTCTGTCACGGTCTCCATGATCTCGTGGGCGGAGACGGTGATCGCTGAGTCAATAATCATGCTATTCGGCCAGGGCGACGAAACAAAACACGTCCCGCCGGGACTCGAGCCATCCGCAGGTACATCGCTCGGATACAGTATTAACCCGAAGGCCAGATTTGGCGAAAAGAAGTTCTCGTCGTAGGTGTGGAAACCGCAGTAGGCCTTGCTGCCGGCTGGAGATTTGACGTTGCTGGGCGTATAGACTTGGAAGTAGCTGTTCTGGTCGTCAGGCCAACCGTTAGCAGCCTTCGCCCGCTTTACTTCGTCCTCGAGAATCTGATCCGATTGCGACGTCAAGAACGCCGAAGGAATGGCATTCGTGGTGTCCCGCCACGTTCCACCGTACAGTAACGTGGTGCTGATTGGACCTTGTGAATCATCGTACTGACCGGCTATGCCGTAGTAAGGGCTACCATTTAAGTCTTGTACAAACTGGTTGATCGTCTCCTGGTACCCGGCTGGAAAAGACGTTCCCGAGGGGTTCCAGAAGATCGTGTAAACCTTTTGGGTGTGCTGCACAGGTTGAAAGGAGAAGAACGTCCCATGATAGGTCATGTTTCCGCACCCGAGCTTTCGGGCACACTCCGAGGCAGTGGTCCCAGCCAAGGGGTTGGGGGCAGGCTCTCGCCGCATCCGGGTAATATGCGCTCTCGGCGAGAGCGAGAGAGGCTGTATCGTTGCGTTTTCAGGCGATTCGATGGTCGTCACCATGACAGGAGCGTTCGAGTCGTCGGCCCTAGTCGTCGATGTAGTCGGTGACTGCCCGCGCGCACTAAACGAAGCGAGCAGGCACACCACGACCAGGGGCAACCAGATTGTCGCATTCGGTGAAAAGCCGAGCGAAATCCTATTTCGAACAGAAGATTGCCGCAATTTACGGTCATATCCCATTGAGAACCTCCGCCCTCTTCTTGTCGTACTCCGCCTTCGTGATCAGCCCCTTCTTCAGCAGATCATCCAGCTTCCGAAGGCGTTCTTCCGCTGATTCGGCGGCGTGTGCGGTCGTACGGGCGGACGCTGTGCCGGAGATCCAGGCCTTCTGCAGGCCCGGATCCGCGAGCACGTTCGCGTATGCTTCCTTCAACGCGTCGCTGAGGACTTCGTTCATGTTTTCGGGACTGTGAGCGTGGCCGTAGCGGTGAGCGCTACCGGTCCCAATGCCTTCGGCCAGGGTCTGGCCGTGCGCGTCCTTGAGGATGAATGCGAATTTCACCTCGGTGCCGTACATCGAGCCGAGGGCTTTGTTGGCCTCGTCGACGTAGAAGCGGGTGACCTGGAGGATGAGCGTGCGGCCCGCGGAATGTTCCTGTTTGATGGACCATTCCTTGCCGACGCCAGTAACCATCTCCTGGATGAATGCGATGACGTCGTGATCGGCGTGGATCGGAAAGACTTTGTCATCCCCTCCCGTCCCCTGACCGATGGTCAGCGGGTCGGCGAGTTTGCGGGCGTCTTCGACGCGCACGTCGACTGCCTGATTGAACATCGCCGGCGGCAGATCCGCCGAGGTTGAATGAACACCCTCCTGAGGGGTGTACTTCAACGGAACCGTCAGCTCCTTCAGGTTTCCGCGAGCGAAAGCGAGGGTGGCGATGGAAAGGACAGCGAGCGTGGCCGCGAGGCGGCTGGTGTGGACCATTGCATACTCCTTCTTCTCTCTCTGCAACGCAAGTCAACGCAACTGGACGATGCAAAGAGTTAGAGGGCCGCGCGGCGCGGTTTTCTCGCTTCCTGGGCGGATTTCCGGTGTTTTGGTACACCGATTCCGCAACGGACGGACGCCGAAGGTGTCCCCTGCGCTCCATCACATCGAGGTGTGACGGAGACCCGTTGACGCGCGCGGGCTAGACCGGTACACTCTTGTTCGCAACTGAGACTCAGTCTCAACATTAACCGATACAAGGAATGACATGACCGTCCGCCGCATCATCACCACGCTCGCGATTCCCGCGCTCGCTCTGGTCGCTGCCGTACCAGCCGCGAGCGCGCAGGAAAACCCCTATTTCATCACCTACACGCACCACATGGAGGAGCCGGGAAATCTGGAGGTCGCGCTCAATCCGGTCCTGGGCGTGCCGAGGGGAGGGGCGAGGCAGTTTGTGGCGTCGTCCGTCGAGCTCGAGTATGGGGTCAATGGATGGTGGACCTCGGAGTTGTATCTCGATAGTCAGAAGACGAGCAGGGAGAGCACGCTGTTCACCGGATATCGGTTCGAGAACCGTTTCCGGCTGCTGATGAAGGAGCACGCCGTCAATCCCGTGCTCTATTTCGAGTATGAGGACATCACGGGCGCGGACAAGATTCTCAAGGAAGTGGTCGGGTTTGACTCGTTCCGAGACCTGTTGGAGCCGGCGGAGGATCTGCGGCACGAGAAAAAGCGCGAGGTCGAGGCAAAGCTGATCCTCTCCAGCAACAAGCACGGATGGAATCTCGCCGGAAATCTGATCGCTGAAAAGAATCTGAGTGGCGAGCCGGTCGAATTCGGCTACGCCGCCGCGGTAAGCCGTCCGCTTGCACTGGCGGCATCACCCCTCCCCTGCTCCCTATGCCCGGAAAACTTCACCTTGGGCGTGGAGCTTTACGGCGGCCTCGGCGAGCAGCATCAGGTCACTCTCTCCGGGACTTCGCACTATCTCGCGCCGTCGGTGGCCTGGAGTCTTCCCAATGGCGTGACCTTCCGGCTCAGCCCGTCGTTCGGCATCAATGGAAACAGCAACCGCGCCCTCATACGGTTCGGAGTGGCCTACGAGTTCCACGTGATCGCTTCAAGGATGAAATAGCCATGAATTCCAATAAACAGATGTTGATCGTCCTGGCCTTTCTGATCGGCGCCGCCGGTTGCGCCGCCAGCCCGGCCAACACTGCCGCTCCCGTCACAGCAGAACATGTCAGCAATGACGTCCAAGCCGGCCGAAAGCTATTCTCGCAGCACTGCGCTACCTGCCACGGAGACGAGGCACAGGGGACGACACGCGCCCCGAGCCTTCACACCCCCTCGGTGCAGACGAGGACCGACGATGCTCTCGTTCAATTCCTGACCGACGGCGATCTCCGGAAAGGGATGCCCTCCTGGTCACGGCTCCCCGAAGAGCGCCGCCTGCAGTTGACGCGCTACCTCAAGTCGCTCCCGCGATGAAGAGCTCGATCCCGCGCTGGATTACGGTGTGCACTGTATAGATCACCCAGGTGCGCCCGATGACGCACCGTGTACGCCCGATGACTTGCCGCGTACGCCCGATGCCTTGCCGCGTACACCCAATGACTTGCTGCGTACGCCCGATGACTTGCCGCGTACGCCCGATGACTTGCTGCGTACGCCCGATGACTTGCCGCGTGCGCCCGATGACTTGCTGCGTACGCTCGATGACTTGCTGCGTACGCCCGATGACTTGCCGCGTACGCTCGATGACTTGCTGCGTACGCCCGATGACTTGGCGCGTGCGCCCGATGACTCACCGCGCGAGCCGACTGACTCATCGCCCAAGCCGATCGGCGCACCGCTCAAGCCGACCGGCTCATCGCCCAAGCCGACCGGCGCACAGCCCAAGCCGACCGGCGCATAGCTCAAGCCGACCGGCGCACAGCCCAAGCAGACCGGCGCATAGCTCAAGCCGACCGGCGCACAGCCCAGGCAGACCGGCGCACAGCCCAAGCAGACCGGCGCATAGCTCAAGCCGACCGGCGCACAGCCCAGGCAGACCGGCGCACAGCCCAAGCAGACCGGCGCATCGTAGAACCGGCTGGCTCAACGGGCAGCCTGCCGGCGCACCGCGAAAACCGGTCAGCTCACTGCGCAAGCCGAACGGCTCACTGCGTTAGCTGGGCGGATGTCATCGCTCGCACCGCCGTTCACGGCCGGACGGCGCGGTGACGGAGCGGCAGCGCGATGTCTCCGGTGAAGAGAAGCCGGTTCAGGGAGCCCGGGCCGGCGCTGCTCACTTTGTTCACCGAGGCGCTCGAGATCAAGGCCAGTGCGACCACTGCCGGGCTTGCGGACGGATGGTCCTGCAGGTAGAGCGCGGCGGCGCCGGTCACGTGCGGGGTGGCCATGGACGTGCCGCTATCGATCGCCACGGCGGTATCGCTGCTGTACCAGTCCGACTCGATCTGCACTCCCGGCGCAAAAAGGTCGACGCAGCTCCCGTAATTCGCGAACTGCGCCTTCGCGTCGGCGATGGTGGTCGCGCTCACGGTAATGGCGTTGGTCACCCGGGCTGGGGAAATCGTGCAGGCATCCGTGGCCACGCCGTTGTTTGCCGTGCCGTTGCCGGCGAGAACACAAACGGTGATGCCGTCGCCGATGGCAGCGTTGATCGCCGCATCGAAACTGGCCGAGGGGTTGTCGGTGTAGATGGAGATGTTCATGACTGCGGCCTGGCCGTTCTGGTGATCGCCGATGGCCCAGTCGATTCCCGCCACCATGTCGGTGACAAAGCCGCGATTCTGGCAGTCGAGGACGCGCACCGAGACGAGTGACACTTCTTTTGCCACCCCGTGCACCGTTCCACCGACGATTCCGGCGACATGCGACCCATGTCCATTGCAGTCGGCCGGCGGCAAGGTCGTACTGAAGTTGAAACCATTCCTCACCCGTCCGCCGAAATCGACATGAGTCGGGTTGATGCCGCTGTCGAGGATATAGGCGGTCACTCCCCGGCCCGTATTCTTATAAACGTAGGTCTGATCGAGCGGCAGATCGCGTTGATCGATCCGGTCCAGCCCCCATGCAGGCGGCGCGGTCTGCGTGGCGAGCGGCGAAGGCTGCAGAGTCGACCCGCCCGAGGCGATCGAATCCTGCTCGACGTACTTGACCCTGTCGTCATTGAGAAGATCGAGTGCCGCGGCCTCGGGAATCTCGACGACAAACCCGCGAAGCGCCCGGCTGAATCGTTGACTCAACCGGCCGTGATGCGTCCTCGATAATTCATCCGCCACGGAGTTGACGTCCTCCACATCGTCGTTGAGCGCGACGATGTACCGTGCGGGACCGTCAGCAGCAGCATTGAGAATGGCTCGAGAGGACGTCGCGGCGGACGCTGGGAAGCAAAGAGTGGCAATCACCACAGCCAGGATCCAGTTTCGTTTCATTCGATTGCATTCTCGTCCCTCGGGACCCGCACATCAACAGCCATCCTCCTTCCCCGCTCCGGCTTCTCGGGATATAAAGCGCGGCCATGCTGAAGAACTGCATCGCCGTGATCCTCCTCATCGCCTCCTCCGCCTTCGCGCAGGACGTGAAGACCACCCCGCAGCCGAAACCGACGATCCGGG
>Ga0247680_1000066_pt1 | contig 54236 bp, 49 predicted proteins | sample CNK21_metaG_FD_182803 | JGI IMG/M metagenome (GOLD analysis project Ga0247680, IMG submission 182803) | Soil microbial communities from Purdue University Martell Research Forest, Indiana, United States - CNK21 | ecosystem: Environmental > Terrestrial > Soil > Temperate forest > Bulk soil...
CGCCGGCCTCCGGGAGCTCGGCGCATTCGACGATACGAAGCGCAAAGACTACGGCGTCGTGGTGGCCCGCGAGCTGATGGCGTTGCGCCGGTACAGCGATGCCGCCGATATGTTCGAGGCGGCATCCAAAGGAACGCCGCAGGCGGGGCAGACGCTCGCGCTCGTGCAGGTGCTGCGTACGGCGAAACCCTACGAGAAGACGCTCGACGACAACTCGTTCAAGTCGGTGATCGTGAAGATCATGGAAGCGATCTTCCTGAACGATACGAACCGGTTCAAGACCCTGCTGGTACCGGAGGTCGCCGCTTCGGAGTTCACCGGCCAGCAATTGCGCGTCTCGCTGCACGCGATGCGCGGCAACACGAACATCAGCCCGAGCATGGTGATCGACCTCTTCAACGCGGGCGTGGAGGTGCAGCAGGAAGGCAGCGATGAGCTCGGATACCGCCTGCGCGTTCGCTCGACCTCGGGACTCGGTGCGGCTCCGACTGTTGCCTACTATGTGCAACGGCGCGATGGCCGTTACCTCCTGGCGGCATTGAGCACCTCACCGGACATGATCGGCGCCGCCGCGCTGAAGCTGGCCAACGACGGCAAGACCGAGGCCGCGCGTACATGGCTGAACTGGGCGCGTGAGTCGATCGCCGCGGGCGGTGGCGACGACCCGCTGGCCGGTCCACCCTTTGCCCGGCTCTGGCAAAAGGAAAAGCCCACGGCATCGCTGGACGAGATCCGGCTGGCGGCGGCGTCGTTGATGTCCTCGAAGACGCACGCGAAGGATGGCGTTCCGGTGCTCATGGCGCTGCGCGACGGGGCACCGACGGATGACGCCAAAACCGCCGTCGATGTCGCAATCATCGCCGACTCCATCGCCCTCAGCGATTGGAAGAAGAGCCTTCCAATCACCGAGCGTCTGTCCAAAGCGCATCCCGATTCCGGATTTGCCTTCGCCGCATGGATGACTGCCCTCGTGCAAACCGGGAGGCACGACGAGGCGCTGACGATCGCGAAGGAGCGGCTGGCACGCCTGCCGAAAGACGAGTACGCGATGCGCGCCATGGCTCGCATCTACGCCGGCAAGGGCGACTACGACACTGCCGTCACCTGGGCGCGCCGCACGGTCGACGAAGTCAATCCGACCATAAGCGATTACAACGAGGCGGCCTGGATGGCGCTCTTTGCCGGCAAGGGACTCGACCGCGCCATCGACGACGCCCGCCGCGCCACCGCGGACGAGGGACATGCCGGCTACAGCACCCTGCACACGCTGGCCGCGCTCTACGCGGAGAGCGGCAAGAGCGTCGAAGCCCGGCAGACACTCCTCCAGGGCATGGACCGGAAAGCGACCGACGAGCCCGGCAGCGACGATTGGTTCGTCCTCGGCCGCATCGCCGAGAACTACGGCGTCCGCGACGCCGCCCTGGCGGCCTACAAGCGCGTGGAAAAAGGCGAGCTGACCGGAACGAGCACGTGGGAGCTGACACAGAAGAGGTTGGCGACGATCGGGGGGAAGTAGGCGGATGCGCATGCGCAGCTCTGGCGACCGGAGCGCTGGCGTCTCGCCGGCTGGCCCGGGGGCGTCTCGCCCCCGACCGTGCGCACACCAAGACGTTTCGCTGGCAAACGCGGCAGAGTTCGCCGCTCCCACCATCCACTCGCACCCTCAGCGGCGAGACGCCGCCGAGCCAGCCGGCGAGACGCCAGCGCTCCGTTCGCTCACCACAGCTCGTCGACCGGCTTGTACGTGCCGTCCTTGGCGAAGGGGACATACTCGAAGCCTCGGTGAAGCGGATCGTCGGTTCGTACGGTCGTGTAGTCGATGCCGAGCGCTGAATAGATCGTGCAGACGATGTCTTCGGGCCGCACGTCGCGGTTGCCGCTCCACTGGTAGTCGGTCACGTTGTTTCCGGTGGCATCGGTCTTCCCGATGACCTGTCCGCCGCGAATCCCCGCTCCTGCCCAGACACTGGACATCCTCAGATTGTGGTCGCGTCCCTGCTGGTCATTCAGGGCACCGACCGTTCTGCCGAACTCCGCGAGGATGACCACGAGTGTTTCATCGAGCAACGTCTTGCCGGCGGCCGAGCCGGGCATCGCCGCGAGATCCGTCATCAGCGCGCCGAATGCGGGATCGAACTCGGCGGCCTGCGTGTAGAGAGAGTTGACGCCGTTGGCCGGCTTGTCGTAGATCCCGCTATGGTGATCCCAGTTGCCGAAGGTGGCCTGGACGAAGCGGGTTCCCTTGCCGGCCGCGACGAGATTGCGGGCCACGACCAGTGAATCGCCGAAACCCGAGCTGCCGTACTTGGTGTGCTCATCGGCGGAAAAGCTGAAGACGGCGTTGATGTTTGGCGCGTCCATCAGCGTCTTGGACTGGTTGTAGAAGTCATTCATGTCCAGCGACTTCTTGGCCAGTGCGCCGGTGGCGCGCTTGGTGTCGAGAACATGCAGCTCGTTCCACCGGTCCAGAAATGTAGCCGCTCCATCAGGCGGTGTGATCGTCGGCAGTCCGGTCGCCGCCGGGGTGACCTGGAACGGCGCATACGTGGCAGGGAAATAGCCGGACGACGGAATCCCCGCCGAATTCAAAGCGATGAATCCGGGAAGCACGTCGGTCACGGCACGCTTCGCCTGCGACTCGAGGGAGACGACGGAGCCGATGTGCGGAGCGATCGCGCCGGTGGCGCCGCCCGGGTTCCGCGCGAGCTGGGCCCACGCCTGGCCGAGCGGGTGGACGGCCGCCCATGCCAGCCCGCAACGGATGAATGCCAGCTTGCCGATCTGCGCCGCCGTGCTGGGCATGAGACCTTGAGGGAAGCGGACGTTTCCGCCGTCATACGACGTCGGCGTGAAATCCGACGGCGTCCACGAGCCTTCCTTCAAATCCCAGGTGTCGATGTTGCTGGGTGCGCCGGGGAGAAAAATGAAGATGCAGTTCTTGGCGGTGTTGCGAAGGGTGACGCCCGGCGCGGTCTGGGCGCGCAGTACCCGCGGATCGAGGACGTCGAGAAAGTAGGATGCCACGATGCCGGTGCCTGCGATTTTCAGGAAGCGGCGGCGCGAGAACCCCTCACCCTGCAGCGGAAAGCCGCTGGCCTTGCTGCAGGTGGGACATTCGATGGTGCTGCGAGGAAGCTTCGGTCTCGGCATGGGTGTCGCTCGCTTGGCTCAGTCGAAGATGAACTCGAGATGATTGATGAGAATCCACTGAAGACTTTCCGTCTTCTGCTGCAGCGTTCCGCTCTGCAGGTAGCTGATCGCGGTCTGCCGCTCGGTGGCGTCGGGATAACGCGAAAGGGTGGTGAGATAGAGCTGATCGGCGATCGTTCCCGGGTCGGTGGTCGTCGCGAGCAGCTTGGCCACGGTCGAGGCGGCATTCGACTTGTGAATGCGATTCACGACGATGGTCTGGTCGTTCATCAGCGACAGTGCTTGCGCGATCGAGGAATCGCTGGAGCGCGCGGTCTGATCGCGGTCGCCGCGCCCCAGCTCGTCGAGGAACCGTCCATAGGCGTTGTTTCTCGACTCCGTCGTGTCCGGGAGCTGCATGGCCAGGGTTACCGTGCCGATGCCGCTGACGTTGTAGCTGACCGGAACGCTCGTGGCGCGGGCGATGGCGTCGAGCAGCATTTCCGCCTGCAGCCTGTGCGGATAGTGGCGCGCGAAGTACGGGGTCCACGCCTCGTCCCAGGTGCCGGATGTGTATTGCGACGAGAGCTGGTACGTATTCGAGTTGGCCATGGTGCGCAGGATCGCGCGCACGCTGTATCCGCTGTTGATGAACGCGGTGGTCAGGTCCTCGAGGAGCTGCGGATTCAGCGGCTGGACGGTCTGCCCATCCGGAAGGTTGTTGGGATCGAGCCGCGCGGGATCGAAGGAGTCCACCGGCTCCACCAACCCCATCCCGAACATCTCTTTCCAGAGATAGTTCACCGCGGCGCGAGCGAACTGACGGTCGGCCGTGAGAATGCGGGCATAGGCCTGCCGGTAGGGCTCGCCGGGGCGAGGCGTTTCGCCGGTGAACAGATAGACAGGCGGGACCGAGGCCGGAGGACCGGGCGGACAGACGCCGGCCGGAGTGGGCGCACAGCGCGGCGTCTTGTTGCCGGACACCGTGTTCAGCAGATATTGGCCGGTCGTATTGTCCTCGACGTCGAACTTGGCGGCGTTGGCGTTATTCGGGTCGGCGTTCGGTATCCGTTTCGTCGTCGTCCGCGCGAAGAACGCCGCCATTCCCCAGAAATCGTTTCGGGTCTTGTGTCTCAGATATTGATTGACGAGCTCCAGGTGGCCGAGACCGCCGTGGCAGGAAAGGCAGAGCACATTCATGCCGAGGAACTTGTCACCGGAATGCGCGGCCAGATTGTCGAGGGTGTCCTGCACCGGACCGTTCGGCTGAATCTGGCGGACGACGTAGTCCGGAGTGCCGGCGGCGAAGCTGTCGCCGGCTCCCGTGATCAGTTCCCGGACCATGGCGTCATACGGTTTGGCGTCGTGAAACGATTGCTTGATCCAGGTGTAGTAGATGTTGCGGCCCTCGTAGAACTCCCGGACGTTCGTCGCCGCCTGCACGTTCTGCACGAGGTCGCCGAACCACATGGTCCAGCGGTCGTGGAAGGCGTCAGAGGCCAGGAGCTGCTCGATCATCGCTGCCCGTTTGCCGGACGAGGGATCGGCAACGAACGATTGGACGGCCGCTGCGGTGGGGATCTGTCCGGTGAGGTCGAGCGTGACACGCCGAAGAAACTCGGCGTCGGTCGACCGGCTGGTCGGTACGATCCCATCCTGCGTCATCTTCCCGAAGACGTCGGTGTCGATGAAGTTCTGCGCGGGTGGCGGGAGAACAGCCCGGCGTCGCGCGGAGGAGCCGACAGCCACCGTGCTTGGTGAGAGCAGCTCAGCAGTCACGGAGAGCTGGTGCCAGATTTTCTCCTGTTGAGCGCGCGGCGAGAGCGCTTGCAGGCCGCCCGCGGGGCAAACCTCCCGAGGTGATGCGCCGGCCGGCAACAGCATCGCAATTGCCGCAATGACAACGCGCGTGATTCGCATGTGTCTTGGACGCCAACAGCCAAGGGCCGTTTACAACAGAGCGTTGGCGTCTCGCCGTTACCGGAGCGCTGGCGTCTCGCCGGCTGGCTCGGGGGCGTCTCGCCCCCGGTCTGGCAAGACACCAGACTGTCGCTGGCAGCCTCTCCGCAGCGGCGAGACGCCAGCGCTCCGTTTGACACCGCATCACATCCTTCTCGTGGCGCTCTCCCTTGCGAACAGATCCTCTGTTTGCATCGATGCGCTCACCATCTTTCCCCCACGTCGAATCCGGAGGGCATACGTCTGCCCCTCGCGCCGAAAGAGCTGGCGCACCGCCTCGAGCTTCCGCGCCGGCTTGCCGTCGATTGAGACGATGACGTCGTCCTTCTTCAGTCCTGCCGCCTCCGCGGGCGATCCGGCGATGACCCGCAGAATCGTGATTCGATCGAGCTTCGCACCCGCGGCGAGGAGGAAGAGGCCGCTGGCATCGTAGCCAAACGGCGCGTCCGATTGCGGCGTCTTTTCGAGGATCACGCGTTGATGGGGGTAGTCGAGGATGACCGTGAACTTGCGGAGCAGCTCGCCGCCGATGATGCCGGCCACCTTCGGATCGGCGAAGACCCCTTTCTCGTCGTGCGACGCGGTGGCCACGACGTCGTGCAATCGCAGAGGGCCGATCTCGATCTCCTGGATCCGATAGACGCTGGCCAGACTCTCGCCGCCCATGCCGACGCCGAGGGTGGCCAGCGGAATGGCCGTCTCACCGTCGAGCAGGTGGTTGTCGCGGACGAAGGGAGAGTTGAGTGAGAGCGCGGTCCGCGTACCGGTGTCGAGGTAGAACTTTCCCTCGACGACCTCACCGGAGCGTTTGTGGATTCGGACAGTCGTAAAGATCTGCCTGTCGATCACGACGGGCAGCACGATCCCCTCTCCTCGATAGTCGAATGAGGAAGGATCGAGCACGCGGATCCGGGCATTGGCGTAGTCGATGACGACGACGGACTTCTGCAGGAACTCGCCTCCGACCGTTCCGCGAATAGGTACGCCTTCGACCGAGGAGATCAACGACAGATCGAACGCCAGGAAGTGCACATCGGCCACACTGGCACCAGCCATCTCCTGACAGCCCGTCGGTTTGAGGAGCACCAGCGATGATTTCACATTGCCAACGCCGAAGAATCCCTTGCTCTCGGAAGCAGACTCGAATCCGAGAGCCCGCGCCAGCGGAGGATCGATCAGAGCGGCACCCGATCCGGTGTCGAGCATGAACCGGTGCGGCTTCGAATCGTTGATGCGCACCTGGACCAGCGGCTTGTTGCTGACGATCTCGATCGGATACCAAGTCTCGGGGTTTCCGTTGAGCGTTGACACGCAGGGCGATTCTGCCTGAGAGCGTGCGGAAAAGAGCGTCGCCAGGAGCACGAGAGCGGACGACACGGTGCGGCTTACCATTGTCCTCACAAACTATCCGACATCCATCGGCAGATGTTATCCGCAGATGACGCAGATGAGAGCAGATGAAGACTTTATCTGCGTCATCTGCGGATGAATTGGTGCTCTGGTAGAATTTTTCCACCATGGCCATGAACATCAAGAATGACAAGGTCGAACGACTGGCGGCGGAGCTGGCCAACATCACCGGAGAATCCAAGACTGCAGTCATTCTGCATGCGCTGGAAGAGCGCAGGAAAAGAATCGACAGCGGCCCTTCGGGGAAAGGGCGCATGGCCCAGGCCCTCGATTTCCTCGAAAGAGAAATCTGGCCCAGCGTTCCGAAAAAAATGTTGGGCCGTCCCGTGACCAAGAGCGAGCGCGAGCGAATCCTCGGATACGGACGGGGTGGAGTTTGATCATCGACAGCTCGGCGATCCTGGCTATCTTTTTCCGCGAGCCGGGAGCCGAGGAGATCTTGTCCACGATACTCGATGCAGACTTCGCGGGGATTGGTTCACCTACCGCTGCTGAGACAGGATTGGTATTGACGGCGCGTCTGCAGAAAAATGCCGCGGGATCTCTGCTGCGCTTCTTCGAGGAGACCGGGATCGAAATCGTCCCCTTCAGTGATCTTCATTGGCAACGCGCGATCGACGCGTTTTCGCGATTCGGCAAGGGACGTCATCCAGCCGGGTTGAATTTCGGCGACTGCATGACCTACGCGACAGCAGCTCTGGCCCGGCAGCCTCTTCTCTGTCGCGGCGCTGACTTCCGTAAAACCGATCTGGAGCTCGTTTAGTCAGAGCAACGCCGACGCTCCGCGGGATCAGTGCAGCACCGAGCGGCGGCGCGGCGATTGGACGGTAATCGTCACGGTGTTGCTGTCTGCTGTTCCGCACGCGTTCGCGACGCGCGCATGGAATTGAGTCGTTTGTGTCAGCGGAGGACTGACGAATACCTGGCCGGAGCCGGTGGGATTGGCATTCGCACCCTGGAACCAGCTCACTGAGGCGCCCTGACCGGTGTAATCGAGGGTGAGCGTGACGGTCGAGCCGGCCAGTACCGTCTGATCCTTCAGCACGCCGGTAACCTGTGGCGGGACGCAGGGGATCGTCACGATCACAACGGCGGCCTGACTGTTCGCCACCGGTGAACACTGGCCGGTCACCCTGACCCAGAACGACGTGGTGGCCGCCGGACTGACGGCGATGGCCGCCGCCGGCCCCCCGTTTACCGGCATCGACACGTCACCGCTCGCTCCGGTGAACCACTGATACAAGAACGGGCTCGTACCGCTCGCGGTTACCGAGAGCTGCGCCGCGCTGCCGCTGGTGATCGCCGAGCCGGCCGGCTGCTGCGTGATCGACGGCGGCGTACACGCCGGCCCGCTTCCATAGACGGCACTCACGGCGGCGTTGTCCCATGCCTGGAGCTGGACGGTGAGGCCGACCGCAAGGATGTGATTCATGATGGCGTTGCTGCTGCAATCGAGCGTCGGATCACCCGAGCAGGAGGCGGTCAGGGTCCGATTCTGATCCGAGTGACGGAAACCGAGCGTGTGGCCCAGCTCATGGACGATGCCGGCTTTGAAAAGCGAGGGAGGGAGCTGATTGGTGGTGCAGGCGCCGAGGCCCTGATTCATGCTGACGTCAGCCTCCAGCGTGGTGGCGAACGTTTCGCCGTGAAAAACGTGCACGCCGGCGCCGAAGTTCGCGTGCGTCATCCCGCCCATGCCGAGTGCTCCGCCGGAGATACAGTTGAATGGTTGCAGGCCGGCAGAGGTGAGGTTCTTCTCGAACACGATGTTGTTCGTGCCGTCGGGGGCGTCCAGGAATCCGTTCGCATTGGCGTTCTTGCTCAACAGGACGTACTTCGGCCCGCCTGCGTTCCAGATGCCGAATGCATCGGTGATCTCGGCCGTCCCGCTGCCTTGCGGGCCCGTTTCGGAGCTCCCCTGATTCCAACTTACGGTCCCCGGAAAGACGTTCCACCGCGCGCCAATCCCGGAGCCATAGAAAAGCAGGTAGGAGGTGGCTGTGAACGCATTCGCGGCGGCATGGATCGCCTCGCTCCCGACGCTCACCGCGCTCGGAACATCCTCGGCCAGATAGTCGTCAGCCGGATCCTCACCGCGCACGATGCCGCGAACGTAGTGGAGGAATGACTCCGCTGAACGATGCGGCTCCCGGTGAGGATTGCCGTGGATGTCCCACCCTTCGATCTCGGATTCGTCCCTGACAAGCAACTCCTGCCCGGACGCGTCTCGCACGAAACGGAACGACCCGAGTTGAAGATCGCTGACCACGTACGTCCCATCCTCGCGCTGATAAAGAAGGAGGAGCATCAGCTCCCCCTCCACGAACCAGGGGACGCCCGGAACCAGCCGCGTCTCGCCGCCGAGGGTTCCGCCCGGCTCGTGGACCTGAACGACGCCGGCAAGGCCGCCTTTGATGGTCTCCTCGAGCGAGATGTTGGTGACCGTCTCGATGCCGAACCGCGAGGCCTCGACATGCGATCCGAGGACGCGCCCGATGACGATCGCACTGGCCCGCTCGATCTCAAATCGGTCCGGCGGGACGACGTATGTGACCGCAAAGGACCGAACGGCAATCCCACAAACGAATACGGCAAGGGCCAGAGCTCGCATTGGAGTGAGCTTCAGCATGGGTCGCGGCGCAGCAAACGCGCGTAACGGGGGTCACAAGGAGGGCGTTATTGTTGTTGGCTCGCGTTGTTGGTTATCGGGTTGTCGGTTGTCGGTTGGTTGCGCGCTGGTCAGCAATCGTTGCCAACCGATAACTGACAACCGACAACCCGCGACAGCGCCGATCAGCGGATAACCACCCTCCCGCCCTTCATCACGAACGACACATGCGACAGCGCATTGATGTCGCGCAGCGGATCGCCATCCACCGCGATCAGGTCCGCCTCGTAGCCGGCGGCGATCGTTCCGATGCGGTCGCCGAGGCCGAGCGACTCCGCGGCCAGTGATGTCGCCGAGGTGATCGCATCCATCGGCTTCTGGCCGCCGGTGGTGACGCGGTACTCGAGCTCCTGGAAATTGCGTCCATGCGATCCCGCCACCGCGTCTGTCCCGAAGACGACCTTGAGCCGCGGCGTGGCCAGTGCGAGCTGGAACACATGCAGCGCCTTCGGCACCGCCAGCTTCATCTGCGCAAATCCCTCCTCGGTGTAGTTGCCGATGCCGAGGTAGTGGGACTTGTTCTCGAAATAGTTGCGAAAGACGAGGTCGATGTTCGGATCGAAGTACGTCCCGTGCTCCGCCATCAGATCGAGCTCCGGCTGCCCGATCAGCACCCCATGCTCGATTGATGTACACCCGGCGAGCACCGCCCGCCGCACGCTCTCCGGCCCATGCGCATGCACGGCCACGCGAAGATGCAGCTTCTTCGCCTCGCCGCAGATCGCATCCATCTGCTCCTGCGACATCGTCGGCGCCCCGCCGTTGCGGATGCTCTGCGAAGCGAAGACTTTGACGACGTCCGCCCCTTCGCCCGCCAGCTTGTCGACCGCCGCCCGCATCGCCTCCGGCGACAGCTTGTTGTCCGAGATCGGATCGATGGCGGTGAGAATGCGCGGCCCCGGCAACGTCCCTCGCGCGATGGCATCGCGCAGCGGCTTGTCGACCGGCGCGCCGAGCGACTGCACGGTGGTGATGCCCCCCTCCAGCGTGCGCACGGCATTCTCGGCCGCGTAGAGGACGGACTCCTGCGGCGTCTCGTTTCGATCGGTTTCATCGTCATGCGACCGACCGTCTTTGGCATCGAAGTGCCAGCCGATGTGGACGTGGGTATCGATCCCGCCCGGCATGATGGTCCGATCGCCGAGGTCGATGGTGACGTTTTTCAGCGCCTTCGCGTTGGAAATGATCCTCACGATCTTCGATCCTTCGATGATAACCGCGGCGTCCTCGGTGACATGCCCCCGCCCGTCGATGACGCGCGCCGCACGGATGACGAGGGGTTGGGCGGTAAGGGTGGTGGTCGCGAGGAGGAGAGTGATGAGGAGCGGTTTCATGAGCGACAGTTTAGCGATGCGCGGCTGATAGTCGCTCCTAATCGCGCAGGCAACGGTAGGTGCAGTTACTTCGCCCGATCGTCTCCCGCTTCATACTTCCACGCCGTCATCCCGTGCGCCCCCTCGGCGAATCTGGTATCGACGAACTCTTCGAACGGGATGGCGTGATCGAGGACTCCGGTGGCTACCATCAACTTGACGATGGTCTCGAAATCGCCGCGGCGCGGCGATAGCGGCTCGTACTTGACGCGGTCGATCGGGTTCGTCAGCGCCCAGCGCAGCATCTTCGGGTCCTGGTGGTAGTAGAAGCGGCCGACGAAATCGGCGGCGTGCAGACGATGCCTTCTGGCGAGATCCTTCTCCTCGAGCCAGAGTCCTGATCGGGCAATGCCGTCGACAAGAGCCTGCACCGCCTCGGGGCGCCGGTCGATCACGTCCTGCCGCACCACCAGGACGCAGGAGATGTAGTCGGGCCAGTACTGCCGGGCATGGAAGAGCACGCGGCCGAAGCCGACGATTTCCGCCTGCGAGGGATACGGCTCGCCCATGGAAAAGGCGTCGATCGCCTTCGCGGCCAGCGCGCCGGCAACATCCGCGGGCGACATCTCCACCATGCGTGCGTCTTTCTTCGCATCCATGCCATTCGCGGCAAATGCCCGGTACACGATGAGGCGCTCGTCAGAAAAGCGGCTGGGGATGGCGATCACCCGGCCGCGCAGATCGGACACGCTGTGCACGGGTCCGTCGCTGCGGACGACAACCGCGGAACCGTAACGGTGCCCGAGGTAAACGATCTTCACCGGAACGCCCTGAGCCCGCAGGGCGATTGCCATCGGCGCGACCATGAACGCCGCCTGCATCTTGTTGGACATCAGCGCTTCTTTGATCTCAGGGAAACCCTGAAAGAGGCGCGGGATGAAGATCTGTCCGGACTGCGAGTAGGCGGAGATGTAGTCGGTGACCGGGCAAGCGAGATGTCACGTCACCGGGATGTACGCGACATTCAGCTTCCGGCTTGCTTCCGGCAGCCGGTCGTTCATCAGCACCTGCCAGTTCACGTTGAGCACAAAGTGCGCGGCCGTGATGGCCACGATCCAGGCGCCGATGGCGAGGATGAGTTTTCGCATGGTCCCTCCTTGAAACTAGAAACCAGAAACCAGAAACCAGAAAACGGTTCTAGTTTCTGGTTTCTAGTTTCTGGTTTCTAGTTTTTACCGATCCACTCCTCCACCTTCCGAATCCCCGTATCGAGCAGCAATCCGATCACGCCGATCATCAACATTCCGGCGACGACGAGGTCGTAGCGCTTGCCGGCGTTGCGGGCATCGATGATGAGGTATCCAAGTCCGGAATCGACGGCGATCATCTCGGCGGCTACCAGGACGACCCAGGCGATGCCGAAGGCCAGCCGCAGCCCGACGATGATGCGCGGCAGGACGGCCGGGGCGACGACGCGGATCATGAGCTGCCGCGTGGAAAGGCCGAAGTTGCGGCCGGCCTGGAGGTACATCGGCGGGACGTTGCGGACGCCGTTCATCGCCGCCACGATGATCGGAAAGAGCGAGGCCAGGAAGATGAGAAAGATCGGCGCGGCATTGCTGACGCCGAACCAGATCACGGCCACCGGCATCCAGGCCAGCGGCGAGATCGGCCGCAGCATCTGGATCAGCGGATTGATGGCGCGGGCCAGCGGCGCATGCCATCCCATGAGGAATCCGATCGGGATTCCGGCGGCGATCGCCGCCAGGTAGCCGGCGAAGACGCGAGCGAGCGAGTCGCCGATGTAGCGCCAGAGGAGGCTTTTTTCGGAGAGGCTGGCGATTGCCATTGCGACTGCTGCCGGGGATGGAAAGATCTTCGTGCCGGAGAGTCTTACCGCGAGCGCCCAAATCGCGAGGATGATCGCCGAGGTGATCAGTGGCAGGACAAAACGAAATGTTGAATGTTCAATGTTCAATGTTGAATGTTGAATGGGGCTTCGCATCGCCATAGCTCGTCCTCTCATTCAACATTCAACATTGAACATTCAACATTCAACATTTGCCTATACCTGGTGCGCCAGCCCGATCTCTCCAAAGATCAGGTCCCTCAATTCAATGTACCGCGTCGACGACAAATCACGAGGATGCGCGATATCGATGTCCACCACCCGCCGTATTCGTCCCGGGCGAGCGCTCATGACCACGACGCGGTCGGCCAGTTGCACCGACTCCTCGATGTCGTGCGTCACGAAGAGCACGGTCTTCCTCTCGGCGCGCCAGATGCGAAGGAGCTCGCTGCGCATCTGCAGGCGGGTGATCGAGTCGAGCGCGCCGAACGGCTCGTCGAGAAAGAGCACGTCGGGGTTGACGGCCAGCGCGCGTGCCACTTCGACGCGCTGCTTCATCCCTCCCGAGAGCTCCCGCGGGTAGGCTTTCTCGAAGCCGTCCAGACCGACGAGCTGGATGTACTGCGCCACCCGCTGCCGCCGCGCCTCTTCCGGCATATCGAACAGCCCGAAGCCGATGTTCCCTTCGACCGTGAGCCACGGAAAAACGCCGCGCTCCTGGAAGACGAAGATGCGCCGCCGGTCGGGCGCCGTGACCGGTTCGCCGTCGATCGTCACCGAGCCCGCAACCGGCGCGAGAAACCCTCCGGCGATGTTGAGCAGCGTCGACTTGCCGCATCCGGAGGGCCCGACGATGCAGAGGAACTCCCCCTCCTTCACATCGATCGTGACGTGCTGGAGAACCTCCATCGCGCCGAAGCGCATCGACACATCGGCGAATTGGACTTTCACTCGGCGGCGTAACCCCAGCGAACGGAGTCGAGCCGCTCTAAGCGGCGCATGAGAAGGTCGAGAACGACGCCGATGGCGCCGATGAGGACCATGCCGGCGATGACGAGGTCGTAACGGTCGCCGGCGTTCCGGGCGTCGACGATCAGAAAACCGAGGCCGGAGTTGACGGCGATCATCTCCGCGGCCACCACCACCAGCCAGGCCACGCCGAGAGCGATGCGCATGGCCACGATGAGCTGCGGCAGGATGGCCGGCACGAGCACGTCGGCCACGCGCGCGCGGAGCGGAACGCCGAAGTTGCGCGCCGCCGCGAGATGGACAGGATCGATGTTGTGGACCGCATTCATCGTGGCAACGGTCAGCGGCAGGAATGAGGCCAGGAAGATGAGGAAGATCGCCGAGACGTCTCCGACGCCGAACCAGAGGATGGCGATCGGAATCCAGGCCAGCGGCGAGATCGGCCGCAGCACCTGCAGGATCGGATTGATGGCCATCTCGCCGAGGCTGATCATGCCCAGAGCCAGACCAAACGGGATGGCGATCACCAGAGCCGCCAGATAGCCCCACGTGACGCGAAACAGCGAGGCCACGACATACTTGACTAGTAGTCCGCGCACTGCCAGCTCACCGATGGCCCGTCCGACGACGATCGGCCCGGGGATGAGCGACGGCCTCATCGAAACGGCAATCTGCCATGCCGCCAGAGCGACGAAGATCCCGGTCAATGGAAGCAGGCGCGAGCGGCTCACGTTGCGGCGGAGAGTAGCAGAAGATCTGTCATCCTGAACCACCGATGCCGGAGAGGCCTCAGAGGCAATGTTGAATGTTCAATGTTCAATGTTGAATGAGGCAGTTCATTGAACATTCAACATTGAACATTCAACATTGCCTCTTCCAGGATGACAGGCCACTCACTCGACCGCCTCGGAGAACCCATGACCCGCACCCTCCTCACCCTCGCCACCCTCGCCCTCCTCCTGGGTGCCGCCCCTGCTCCTCCGCCGCGCGCGGTGGCCACCTTCGCGGGGGGTTGCTTCTGGTGCATGGAGCCACCGTTCGAGCGGTTGAAGGGGGTCATCACGGTGACGGCGGGCTACACCGGCGGACGGGTCGACAAGCCGACGTACGAGGAAGTGTCGGACGGCTACACGGGACATCGCGAGTCGGTCGAGGTCGTCTACGACCCGAGGGTGATCAGCTATCAGCAGCTCCTCGACGTCTACTGGCACAATGTCGATCCTCTGAACAACGCCGGGCAGTTCTGCGACAACGGGGGGCAGTACCGCACGGCCATCTTCGTTCACGATGCCGAGCAGAAGCGGCTGGCCGAGGCGTCGAAGCAGGCCGTCGGCGTGAAGTTTCATCACGACGTCTACACCGACATCCTTCCCGCGGGGCGCTTCTATCCGGCCGAGGAATACCACCAGGATTACTACAAGAAGAACCCGCTCCGGTACAAGTTCTACCGCTTCAACTGCGGGCGGGACCGGCGGCTGGAGACGTTGTGGGGTGCGGCGCCGGCGCACTGAACGGCGGACGACCACTTCGCAACCCAGCGACATCCGCGTGCTAATAACCTCGGCCTTCCTATTGCACTGCCGCCGTGCCGGGAGGAACACATGTTGAAACGCACGTCTCTGTTTGTCGTCGTTCTGGTTGGAGCTCTTGCCGTGGGCTGCAGATCGGGAGGCCTGGGGGCATCGGGCAACAGCATTTCGCTCGATCAGGAATGGCAGCTCGGCGATCAGATGGCCGCGCAGGTCGCGCAGCAGATGCAACTCGTACACGATCCGACGGCGCAGGCGTACCTGCGCGGTGTCGGCGAACGGATTCACGCGGCCACGCCGCTGGCGAGCAGACCGTTCACCTTCGAGATCGTCAACGATCCGAATGTCAACGCCTTCAGCATTCCCGGCGGCCATATCTACGTCAACGCCGGCCTCATCGGACAGGCCGACAAGGTTGACGAGCTCGCGGGCGTCGTCGCCCACGAGATCAGCCATGTCGTGGCGCGGCATGTCATCAAGCAGGTCGAAACGCAACAGGAGATCGGTGCCATCAGCAGCATCCTTCTGGGCCAGAGCCCGGGAGCGTTGCAGCAGCTCCTCTCCCAGATCGTCGCCGGCGGCGCGATGGCGCGATTCAGCCGTGCCGATGAAAAAGAGGCCGACGATCTGGGCCTGCAGTTCATGGCCCAGGCCGGCTACGACCCCCACGGCATGCTGGAGATGTTCCAGAAACTGATGAGCCTTGATAAGGGAGGCAGCAGTTCGGTGTCACGCTTCTTCGCCGATCATCCGGGCACGCAGGACCGCATCAACGACATCTCCAATCGCATCGCCAAGATGGGAAGCCCGAGCGGCATCGTCGACGATCCCGCGTATCACACGGATCTGAAGGATCGGGTGGGGAGGTAGTTTCCGGCGGCTTCGCGTGTTGTCGGCTCCGTATCAACCGACAACGCGCGAAGCGCAGTTAAAACAGCTCGTCGATCGGCTTCGGGCGCGTGCCGTCCGAGAACGGCGGGGCGTATTCGAAGCCGCGGTTGAGGGGGTCGTCGTGGCGGACGGTGGTGTAGTCGATGCCGAGGGCGGAGTAGATCGTCGAGGTGACATCCTCGGGGCGGATGTCGCGGTTGCCGCTCCATCCGTAATCGACCACGGTGGCGCCGGTGGGGTCGGTCTTGCCGATCACCTGCGCACCGCGGACGCCGCCGCCGGCCCAGACGGTGGTCATGCGCAGGTTGTGATCGCGGCCGTTCTGGTTGTTCAAGGCGCCGACCGTACGGCCGAACTCGGCCACGACGACGACCAGCGTTTCATCGAGCAGCGTCTTGCCGGCCACCGAGCCGGGCATCGACTGCAGGTCGGCCAGGAGCGCGGCGTACGCGGGATCGAACTGCGCGCACTGCGTGTAGAGCGAATTCACGCCGGTGGCGGGCTTGGTGTAGATGCCGCTGTGATGGTCCCATCCGCCCAGGGTGGCCTGCACGAAACGGGTCCCCTTCCCCGCGGCGACGAGATTGCGCGCCACGACCAGCGAGTCGCCGAAGGAGGTGGCGCCGTACTTCGTATGCTCGGTGGGCGAGAAGCTGAAGACGGCGTTGATGTTCGGCGCATCCATGAGCGCCTTCGACTGCGTGTAGAAATCCTCCATGTCCGTCGTCGCTTTTCCGAGCGCGCCGGTGGTGCGGTTGGAATCGAGCTGCTGAAGAAACGTCCAGCGGTCGGTAAACCGCGACACCCCGTCCGGATGGGCGATGGTCGGCAGCCCGGTGGCGGCCGGAATCACCTGGAAGGGGGCGTACGACGCCGGCAAATAGCCCGACGCCGGGATGCCGGCGGAGTTGAGGGCGATGAATCCCGGCAGAACGTCGGTCGGAGCGCGCTTGATCTGCGACTCGAGCGCCACGACGGCACCGATGTGCGGTGCGATCGAACCGGTGGCGCCGCCGGGGTTGCGGGCGATCTGCGCCCACGCCTGTCCCAGCGTGTGGACCGCCGCCCATGACAGACCGGAGCGGACGAACGAGACTCTTCCGAGCTGCGCGGCCGTCATCGGCAACAGCCCTTGCGGGAAGCGGACGTTGTTGTTGTCGTAGGAGGTCGGCGCGAAGTCGGACGGCGTCCAGGCCCCTTCCTTCAGGTCCCACGTATCGATGTTGCTCGGCGCTCCCGGCAGGAAGATGAAGATGCAGTTTTTGGCCTTGTTCTGGAGAAAGACGCCGGCCTGCGTCGTAGCACCATGCAGCAGGCGCGGGCTGAAGACGTCGGCAAAGTAGGAGGCCACCAGGCCCGTTCCGGCCACCTGCAGGAACCGGCGCCGGGAAAAGCCCTCCCCTTCCAGCGGGAAGCCGCTCTTGTTCGAGCAGGTCGTGCACTCGGTGGTGCTCTTGCTATGTCTCGCGTTTGCCATGGTCGTCAGTCCTTCAATCGAACAGAAACTCGAGGGAGTTGAGCAGCACCCATTGCAGGTCTTCGGTCTTCTGGGCCAACTGGGCGGGCGTCCCGCTCTGCAGATAGGCGACCGCCTGGCTCTTCTCGGACGCGGTCGGATGGCGTGACAGCGTGTTGAGATAGAGCTGATCGGCGATCACGTTCGGATCGGTGGTCGACGCCAACGTCTTCGCCACCGTCGAGTTGGCCGTGTTCTTGTGGGTGCGGTTGACGACTACCGTGCTGTCGTTCATGAGCGAGAGGGCCTGGGCGATCGAGCTGTCGTTTTCGCGTGATTCATCGTCGCGGTTGCCCCGGCCGAATTCATCCAGGAAGCGTCCGTAGACGGTGTTGCGGACGTCGAGCGGGTCGGGCAGTTTCATCGCCGAGGTCACGGCCGGCATCAGGGCGACGTTGTAGGTGACCGGAACGTTGGTGGCCCTGGCGATGGCATCGAGCATCGCTTCGGCCATCAGCCTGCGCGGGATGTGGCGCGCGTAATACGGCGTCCACGACTCATTCCACGTCGTGGCGGTGTACTTCGTCGAGAGCTGATAGGCGTTCGACATCGCCATCGTCCGCAGGATGGCTTTTAAGTCGTAGTGGCCGGCGATGAAATCGTCGCGCAGGCGGTTCAGCAGGTTGGGATGGTTCGGCTGGAGCACCTGACCGGCGGGCAGATTGTTCGGATCGTACCGGGCCGGGTCCATGTTGTTCGTCGGTTCGACGATGCCGAGGCCGAACATCTCTTTCCAGAGATAGTTCACCGCCGCGGTGGCGAACTGCGGATGCGCGGTGAGAATGCGGCCGTAGGCATCGCGCCACGGCTCCCCGGAGCGCGGCGCTTCGCCGGTCATGAAGAAGTAGGGCTGAACCGTCTCGGTGGTCGGGCAGATTCCGCAGCGCGCCGATTTGTTGCCGGTGGTCGTATTCAGCGAATAGGCGGCAGCGGTCGCCGGCGCATCCGAGAGCAGCCAACTGAAGAGATTTTTGTTGGTGGCATCAACTTGGCGCGTGGCGCGGCCGTGCGAGAAAAAGGCGGAGTTCCCCCAGAAGTCGTAGCGCGAATGCGACTTGAGATAGACGTTGACGGTATCGAGATGCTTCAGGCCGTTGTGGCAGGAGAGGCACTGCATCGGCATGCCGAGAAACATCCGGCCCGATTCCGCGGCCAGGTTGTCGTAGGTGTCCTGAATCGGACCGTTGGGCTGGATCTGGCGCACCCAGAAGTCCGGCGGGCCGGAGGCGAAGCTGTCACCCGTGGCGCCGAGAAGCTCGCGCACCATCTGGTCGTACGGCTTGTTCGCCTTGATCGAGTCGTGGATCCAGGTGTAGTAGGCGTTGCGGCCATTCGGGAACTCGCGGCTGTTCGCCGATACCTGCACGTTCTGCACGAGATCGCCGAACCACATCGTCCAGCGGTCGACGAAGGCGTCGGAAGCAAGAAGTCCATCGATGGTTTTGGCCCGCTTGTCGGCGGATTTGTCGGCAAGGAAGGCCTGCACCGTGGCGGGATCGGGGATCTGGCCGGTGAGATCGATGGTGACCCGGCGGAGGAACTCCTCGTCCGAGGAGATCGCCGCGGGCAGGATCCCGTCGGTCTTCATCTTGCCGAAGATCTCGTCGTCGATGTAATTGACCGACACGGGATAGTTGGCAGGACCTCCCGCGGGCGGCTCGACGGCATGCCGCCGCCCGCTGCTCGGAGCCACCGCTTCGGCGTTGACCGACAGCTTGTGGTAGAGGCTGGCCTGCTGTTCGGCCGGCGACCGGAGGTCGAACGGGCCGTACGGGCACGTTTCCTTCTCAGCGCCGAGGAGAAGCGTCGGCGCGACGACCGCGAGTGCTATCCATTGTTTCATGGCGTTTTGACTCCCGTCACAGGGGAATGTTTACATGGTACGCCTCAGGAGCGCTGGCGTCTCGCCGGCTGGCCGGGCGTGCGTCCCGCCGCCCGCGGTTAACGAAACTGTCCGGAGACTTGCCAGGTCAGCGGCGAGACGCCGCTGAGCCAGCCGGCGAGACGCCAGCGCTCCGTTTGTCACGTCCTATCAACATCATCCAGTTTCCGGATATCCACCGAGATCGTCCCATCCTCCTCGGAGGGATTGAACATCGTCCGGAACTTTGCGCCCCAGACGATCTCGTCGACTTTGTAGGAGGAGCGGGTGTGGACGGTCTGGGAGAAGGTTTCGTCGAAGCCGTCGAGCAGGATGAGCAGCTCGGCATCGCGTGCGCGCAGCTCGTCGGGGGAGCAGGCGTTCATCGGGCTCTTCTCGTCGATCGGATGGACGATGGTCCAGGCAAGCGGAAAGAAGACGACGCGCTCCCGTTCGAGCTTGAGCGGAATGAACTCGCGGTCGGTGTGGGCGCCGTCGCGCTTGCGCAGCGCCAGCAGGACCGTGGCCCCCATCTCCACGATCTCGTTCCGCTTCTTGTTGACGATGCGGAACATGAGCGCGGACTTGTCGCGGTACGGCCCGACGATGGCCATCTTGCTGAAGGCGATCTCCGCGCGCGGGCGGGCGAAGCGCGCGAAGACGATGCCGGCGATGATGGAGAAGCCGAGCAGGCCGACCAGCGACTCGAACGCCACCAGCGCGTTGGCGGCGAAGGTCACCGGAACGATGTTTCCGTAGCCGATGGTGGCCAGCGTGTGGACGGAGAAGAAGAACGCCCAGGTCAATCGCTCCATCGACCCTTCGTTGGAGAATCCGGTCAGCGCCCCCTTGCCGCAGGCGACGAAGGCGGCCGCGAAGAGCGCGTTGAGCACGACGTAGGTCGCCGCGACATACCCGAGGAACTTCGGCCAGCTTATGGTCAGGAAGTAGTGATACGCGGAGAGCGATTCCCAGTATCCAAGCCCTTCTCGCCGGACGTTGAAGGTGCCGTCCCGGTTCAGCAGCCGCTTGCGGCTCTCCCGCGCCACGACGGTCCCGAACCCGAGATCGAGGTTGGGATCATCGGGCGGCGGCACGGCGCGGAGATCGGCGGACATGGGTTGAATTGTAACTGCGGCTTCGCCGCGTTGTCTGCGCTTCGCGCGTTGTCTGCGCTGGCGCGCGTGGTTTGCGCTACCGCGCGTGGTTTGCACTGGCGCGCGTGGCCCGTTGCTGTGACTCGCGTCGACCACGCGCGGAGCGCAGACAACCGACAACGCGGCGAAGCCGCAGACAACGCGCGAAGCCGCCGTCAATGCAGCAACGTAATCAGGATCAGCAACAGCAGCAACGCCACGGCGCCGATCCCGACCCAGATCGCCTGCACCGTTGGGCGGTGCATGTCGACGGTCTCGAGGCGCTCGCCGAGGAGGTATTGCAGGTACTCCACGCGCGGCCGGACGCTGGCCACCTTCTCTTCGAGGTCGGGATAGATCACCTGATTGATCTCCGGGACGATGATGACGGGGATGAACGTCGCTCCGCCGGCGCGGGTGACGTAGCCGGTCAGGAGGTCGTTGTGCGGCTGATCTCCATCGGCCACCAGGCAGTGATAGACCGTCGTCGCTTGCAGGACGGAAAGGGCCTTGCCGGCCACGCTCCGTGCCTTGTAGGCATTGACGACGCTCTCCGACGTCTGCCTCAGGATGCGCTCGTTGAGATCGTGCACGCGGGTGAAGATGAACGTCGTCTCGCCGGCGGCAAAGGAGATCTTCTCGGCGCGGCGGAAGATGATCTCGCCGTAGCTCCGCCAGTCCTCTTCCGTCGATTCGGTGGTGAAACCCTCCTCGGTCAGGCGGGCCATGAGGCGGCTGGCCGGATCAGAGTCGGAGGGCGATTCGGGCGGCCGTTCAGCTTTCAGTTCTTGCATACTTTTCAACGAGCCGGATCAGATCCGGAAAATCGAATGGCTTCATGAGGTAGTCATCGGCGCCGCACAGGCGCGCTTTCTCGGCGATGTCGCGGTCGCCGGAGAGGACCACGTAGGGAATCGACCGCGTCTCCGCGTGCGATTTCAAGGCGTTGCAAAGTGCCGAGCCGCTCATCCCTTTGATGGTCAGGTCGGCGAAGATCATCTGCGGACGCATCTCCTTGGCGCGCAACAGCGCCGTGGTGCCGTCCGCCACGACCTGACAGTCGCGCCCGTTGCGCTGCAGGACCAGCGCAACCAGCCGGCCTACCTGCGGATCATCTTCTACGATGAGTATCAACGTTCTCCTCTTACTCGAAACGGACTCGTACGCGTTTGCGCAGATGACCGAACACCGCGCCGGCGAGACAGCCGAGCATGTTCCACCCTGCATCTTCCCACCCGGTCACCCGCGTCGGCAGTGCGCTCTGCCACGCCACCAGCCCCAACGCAAATGTCAGGCCTACTGCCAGGGTCAGCAGATACGTACGGAGACGGTGCTGCTCTCCCCCATCGAAAGAGAGAAAGGCCAGCGCACCCCACGGCATGAAGAAGAGGATGTCGGCAATTTCCGGCGCCATCGTCGCCAGCAGGGCATCACTCGAGAGCGCGCCGCGATCGTAGCGATGGACGAGCGAGATGACGTCCGTGAGGGTGAGCTGCTGGCGGAGGTAGGCGCGACCGGAGAGGAAGACGATGAGCGCCGCCATGACGATGGAGACGATGACGAGAATGATGATCGTCACCCATCGAGGTACCTGGAAGGTGCGAATGGCCGATTTGCCCACATTTGGGATTAGACCATGGGGAGAGAAAGTCTCCGGCCGATCGAGCGGTGTCCGCTTTGATGTGGTATCGATCCAATTTGGACCGGTATCGATCCAATTTGATGCGGCATCGATCCAATCTGGATCGGTATCGATCCAATTTGATGCGGTATCGATCCGATTTGGACCGGCATCGATCCAATTTGGACTGGTATCGATCCAATTTGGACTGGTATCGATCCAATTTGGACTGGTATCGATCCAATTTGGACCGGTATCGATCCAATTTGGACTGGTATCGATCCAATTTGGACTGGTATCGATCCAATTTGGACCGGTATCGATCCAATTTGGACTGGTATCGATCCAATTTGGACCGGTATCGATCCAATTTGGACCGGTATCGATCCGATTTGGACCGGTATCGATCCAATTGGACCGGTATCGCAAGTTTTCATTCCGCCTGATTACCGCCTGACCGCAACATCGTGAGGAGTCCGGCGGAAGCGATACATGGATCAATTGCTGACCACGCGTTCAGCTTCTGACCCGGCCAAGAAGCTGATAAGGGTCAGACTATGAGCCGCACTTAAGTCACGGATTCCCCCTCCCTCTTTTGTTTACAATCACTTGGCCATGTGACAAACTTGTGGCAGCACAGTTGCTCAAGGAAAACGACCAGTCGTCAATCGGCCTTCAGTCTTTTTACGCTCCATTCACAACAATCTTTAGGAGAGGGACACCGTTCATGAAAAAGGCTCTCGTTTTTGTTTTTGCAGCAGCGCTCGCGACCTCGGCATTCGCCCAGGGCAACAGCACCCCGGAACTGAATTTTGGAAACCCCCAGGCGCACGTGAAAAACACGGCTGGCGGCGGATCTGGCGGAAACCTGATCTACCACACCGGCGGAAAGGTCATCCGCAACGCACATGTAGTCCTGATCTTCTGGGGCTCGTTCCCCAGCGGCTACTCCACCAGCATGCAGGGCTTCCGGAACATCTTCGGAACCACGGCCGAATTCAACACGATCACGCAGTACACCGGAATCGATGACGCCACCGGGACGACAGGCGCGATCGCGCTGTCGAACCTCGCCGCGGGCCCCGCGGACTTCTTCGACACCAGCACCCCTCCGACCAACTGCACGGATGCCGTCGTCCAGGCTGAAGTCAAGAAGGTCATCGCCGCGCAGGGCTCGACCGACTACAGCGCCATCTACGAGGTCTTCATCCCGTCCGGCTCGTACTCCTCGAGCGGCACCAGCACCTCCTGCGGCGGACCGAATCTCGCGTACTGCGCCTATCACAGCCACTACGTCGACGGAGCCGGCAAGAACGTGAAGTACTCGATCGAGCCGTGGGCCGGATGCTCGGGCTGCCAGGCTTTCGGGAACACCTCGCTCGACCAGGAGCATTTCGTCTGCCACGAGACGCGTGAGGCCGTCACCGACGCTCTCGGCAATGCATGGTTCGATCGTCGCGGCAACGAAGCCGACGACAAGTGCGCGTGGACCCCGGCGCCGTTCATCGGCACCGGCGGATTCGGCTACCAGTACGAGTGGTCGAATGCGGCTTCCGGCTGCGTCGCCACGACTCCCTGATCTCTCTCTTGATCGAAATGACGAAGGCCCCGCGCGAGCGGGGCCTTTTTCATTTCACGCGAGTTGACGTTGGCCACGCCGCAACTCGAGTGGTCCAGTGCTGACCAACGGTTCAATAGCTGACCCCGGCAATGACGTGGAAAGGGTCATGTTGTGAGCCACACTTATATCTTTGCCTCCCTCCCTTCCTTTTCGTTTCAATCGTTTAGCGCGTGACGAAACGGTGGCAGGCCCGTTGCCTTAGGGATGGCCAGTCGTTCAAACTTTTTAAGGAGAGGGATATCATTCATGAAGAAGGCTCTGGTTTTTGTTTTTGCAGCAGCGCTCGCCACCTCCGCATTCGCTCAGGGCAACAGCGGCAATGAAGTGGCCAAAGGGAACGGTCACGCCAAGGTGAACAACGAGGCCGGCGGGTTCGCCAGCACCGGAAACCTCGTCTACCACAGCGGTGGCAAAGTCATCCGCAACGCCCATGTCGTGATGATCTTCTGGGGCTCCTTCCCCAGCGGATATACCTCGAACATGCAGGGCTTCCGGAACCAGTTCGGAACGACCGGCGAGTACAACACAATCACCCAATACAGCGGTATCGATGACGCCACCGGAACCACCGGCGCGATCGCGCTGACGAACCTGGCCGGAAGCACGAGCCTCGACTACTTCGACACCTCAACGCCTCCGACGAACGTGACGGACGCCACGGTCATCTCGGAAGTCAAGAAGGTCATCACGGCGCGCGGCAAGACCGACTACAGCGCCATTTACGAGGTCTTCATCCCCTCCACCTCGTACTCGTCTGATGGAACCAGCACCTCCTGCGGCGGACCGAACCTCGCCTACTGCGCCTATCACTGGTACTACACCGACAGCGTGGGCAAGCACGTGAAGTACTCGATCCAGCCTTGGGCGGGATGCTCGGGCTGCAAAGCCTTCAACAACACCTCCCTCGACCAGGAGCACTTCGTCTGCCACGAGACGCGCGAGGCCGTCACCGACGCACTCGGCAATGCCTGGTTCGACAATTCGGGCAACGAAGCCGACGACAAGTGCGCATGGTCCCCGACGCCGTTCATCGGCACCAACGGCTACGGCTACCAGTACGAGTGGTCGAACGCCAACGGCGGCTGCATCCGGACCCGCTGATCTCTCTTTTCTCGAAACGAAGGCCCCGCGCGCGCGGGGCCTTTTTCATTTAACGCGAGGGACACCGTCATGAAGAACGCTCTGATTTGTCTTTTTGCAGCCACGCTCGCCGCCTCGGCACTCGCTCAGGCCAGCAGCCACAGCAATCCGAACAACGCGCCGAGCGGGCTCGCCGGCTCCGGAAACCTCGTCTACCACTCCGGTGGCCGGGTAATCCGCAACGCCCACGCGGTGATGATCTTCTGGGGATCGTTCCCCAGCGGCTACACCACGAACATGCAGAGCTTCCGGAACCAGTTCGGAACGACCGGTGAGTACAACGTGATCACCCAGTACAGCGGGATCGATGACGCTACCGGAACGGTGGGGCTGATCAATCTGACGAACCTCGCCGGAAGCTCGACCCCGGACTATTTCGATTCCTCCACCCCTCCAACGAACGTGACCGACGCCGATGTCCAGGCGGAGGTCAGAAAGGTCATCCGGGCGCATGGCTCGACCGATTACAGCGCCATCTACGAGGTCTTCATCCCCTCCACGTCATATTCCTCGGATGGAACCGGCACCTCCTGCGGCGGGCCGAATCTGGCGTACTGCTCGTATCACTTTTACTTCACCGACGCCGCGAGCAAACACGTGAAGTATTCGATCCAGCCGTGGGAGGGATGCGCGGGCTGCCAGGCCTTCAACAACGCCTCATTGGACGAGGAGCACTTCGTCTGCCACGAGACGCGCGAAGCCGTCATGAACCCCATCAACAATGCCTGGTTCGACCCTCAAGGCAACACGGGCGACGACAAATGCGCCTGGTCCCCCCCGCCGTTCATCGGCACCGGCGGCTTCGGCTACCAGTACGAATGGTCGAACCTCGCCAGCGGCTGCGTCAAGACCCGCTAAAGGCATTCAACCACAGAGGCACAGCGCGGCGAAGCCGAATCAAACCTGGATGCAGGTAAGAGCATCGCAAGCACCGCCCCCTCATCCGCCTTCGGCACCTTCTCCCCCAGCTGAAAAACGCTGGGGGAGAAGGGCTCTCGATGATAGGAAACCGCGAGCTCTGTTCTGTGAGACGTCACGTTGCGAAATCTTCGCGCCCCGCGGCCGGCCGAGAGAACGAGAGCTTGCGCTTCCCTAACGCTAAAAGAGCTTGCGCTTCCCTAAATCGAGAGTCCTTCTCCCCCAGCGCTTTTCAGCTGGGGGAGAAGGTGGCGAAGCCGGATGAGGGGGCGGTGCTTGCTATGCCCTGGCCGGCATCCCCGTTGGTTTGCGGGCGACGCCGCGCTGTGCCTCTGTGGCCAGTTCTTGTTTCAGTGCGGTTTCCGCGAGGAGTCCCACGTCTTCTCGTTCTCGGTGATGTCGAAATAGATGGTCCGCTCGGAGTGGTCGGCCAGCTCGATCTTGACCACCTCATAGCGCCGGAGTGCGGCGCCCTCGCCGGCGTGGGCGATCCCGCCTCCCTGACGCCGGAATCGGCCGTACCGGTCGTAGATCCAGTTGTTCTGGAAGTCGATCCCTTCGTTGGGCGCGTCCTTCGGCACCGTCACCGCGGTCTCGGGGGAGTCGCCAGTGTGGTCGACGAGTGCGGCGGCGGATACCGCGGCCGGCGGGGCGGGGACCGGCGCCGCCGGAGGAGGTACAGTCTGCGGTTTCGATACACACGCCGCGGCCGCCGCGGCGATCACAATCACGAGCTTTCGCATGCGTCGCATCAACGGCCCGGCTGCGATAAATCTTCCGCCAGCCGGACGTAGGCGTCGTACCGCGCGCGGCTCAATTCCCCCGCTTCGGCGCGCTCCTTCACCGCGCAGCCGGGCTCGTGGAGGTGCGTGCAGTCGTTGAAGCGGCAGTACTCCCCCGGCTCGGCGAATTCAGGGAAGTAGTCGGGCAGCGTCTCCGGCGTCAGGTTCCAGAGACCGAACTCGCGGATGCCGGGCGTGTCGATGAGATAGGTATCGCCGCCGAGGTCGTGAAGCGTCGAGGCGGTGGTGGTGTGGCGCCCCGTGCCGCGCTTGTGCAACTCCCCCGTGACGATGTCCAGCCGCTCGTCGAGCGCATTCAGAATGGACGACTTGCCGACACCGCTGTGGCCGACCAGCGCGCACGTTTTACCCTCCACGAGCGCGCGAAGCTCGGCGAAGCCCTCGCCCGTTTTGATCGAGCACGCCACCACCGGCACGCCGAGCGCGCGGTAGGGATCGAGCGCGGCGAGCTCGCGGGCGCGCTCATCGGCGTCGACGAGGTCGATCTTGTTCACGCAGATGCCGGCCTGCGCACCCCCCCGCTGGATGGCGATGAGGAAGCGGTCGATGAGCCGCGGACGGAGCGGCGGCGCTTTCACGGAAACGACGTGGATGACGACGTCGATGTTCGCGGCGATGAGCCGTTGCACGCGCGGGTTGAGCGGATCGGGACGGGAGAGCACGGTGCGCCGGCGCAGGACCGCGGCCAGCCGGCAGCTTCCCTCGGAAGTCTCAATCACCACGCGGTCGCCGACGGCCAGCGCGCTCTTCTGCCGCCTGGCCAGCTCCGGCGGTACGGCGCAGTCGAATTCGCGCCGGTCATGAAAGAGCCGGCAGCGCCCTTTGCCGATCGAGATCACCATGGCGGCATCGTGCGGATCGACGTCCGAAGCCGCTCCCCAGGCGCCCGTATCAAACGGATCTTCCGCCTCCGTCACCGCTTTGCGGCGCTTGCCGCCTCGGCGGTTGCTGGCCGGTTCTTCCCAATCCTCAGTTACGCGCCCGCCACGTCTTCCCACGTGCACCTCGTTTCCGCCGACAGTGTAAGATGCCGCGTATCCAGGATATGTCCAGACTCGAGAAACCCTACGTCCTCCTCGCGGATGACAACGACGCCACCTGTACGCTCATCACGGCGCTTCTCCATCGCGACTACAACGTCGAAGTCTCGCTCGACGGGCAGGAAGCGATCGAACGCCTGCGCACGCGCCGATACGCGGCCCTGCTCCTCGATCTGCGCATGCCGCAAGTCGATGGGTTCGCGGTGCTCGACTTTCTGAAGGAGCATCAGCCGGCCATGCTGGCCAGCGTTCTCGTCGTGACCGCCGCCCTCACGAATCGGGAAACGCAGCGCGCCGAATCGTATGGCGTCTGTGGAATCGTGCCGAAGCCCTTCGAAGTCGAGACGCTGCTCGCGGCCGTGAAGCGATGCGTATCGCCCGATGACGGCAATCCCCTCGGTCCGGTGCTCTGCACGAGCGGCCCCGTGATCCTGTTTCTGGCGGACCTGCTGCGGCAGAGGTTGATGTAGACGCTTTCGACCTTACGCCGAGAACCGCTGCAGCAACGCCAGCAACGGACTTCCCGCGATTATGGTAGCGATGGCCATCGTGTCGAAGGCTTTACGGCTGCGGATCTCGGCGCAGGCGACGACGACCGCGGCCAGCTCATCCCGATCGAACGGCTTTCTGATGATGCCGTGAACGCGCCGCGGATTGAGTTTGGCGATCTCGCCGCGGTCGGCACCGGTGATCACCAGCACGACAGGCGGCGGCGTCCCGTCAGGACCCAGACCGTCCAGGACGCCGAAACCGTCGAGAACCGGCATGAGCAGATCGAGGAGGATGACCGCGTACTGATGCTCTTTGACGAGCGCCAGCGCCTCGCGGCCGTCGCAGGCGACGTCGATCGTGAGCGCATAGCGTTGCAGGGCCGCCAGAAGAAGCTCACGAGTGACCGCGTCATCGTCGACGACGAGCACCCGTTTCTGCTGTCCTGCGCTCATCCGCGCACTCCCCTCTTTTCCGCTATCTGCATGTCCGCCTTTGCTGCTGTCAAACATATCGTTTACTGCACGCCCTCGTGGAAGGGGATGAGCGGATCGATGTCCACCGGCACATTCCCGGCGGCATCCAGAGCGCCGCGCAGGCTGGCGGGCATCTGGTCATATCGCTTGAACCAGCTCTCCGCCCGGGCCCGGTCGCCGGTTGCCTCGATCTCAAGCAATTCCTTCGCCAGCGAAGCCATCACCTCGGGCATCTTCACGTAGTCGATGACATAGCGCCCCGACGCGTCGCGGGCCACCGCCCCGTTCTCGGCGAGGTAGTTGAACTCCATCATCTCCGCCCGCCCGTGCGCCTCGGCCGTGCCGAACCGGACGGTGCGGAAGATCCCGGCGACGTACGAGGCGTAGTACTCCTCGAGTCTCTCTTTCGGCAGAGCACCGTGGTCGACCAGCCACTTGAGGCCGAACATGCCGGTGACGTCGGCTTTCGCTTCCTCCAGTCCCGAGTAGGCCGGTCCGATGGCCTCGCGAATGTCAATGTGTTGACCACCCTTGCGCGCGAACGCCGGCCCGAGGCCGTGACAGATCTCGTGCATCATCACCGCCGCCAGATACCCCTCGCCGGAAGCCTGCGCCGCCTGGTCGGGACGCATCACCAGCCTGGCCACGGGAAGGATCACGTAGTTGACGCGGGCATCGGTGAAGTTCTTGAAGAAGATCTTCTTCGATCCGACTTTCTCGTGAATGCGCGGATCGTTGGGAAGATTGTCGGCCGCGGCCTGGTATCCGTGCCGCAGGTCGCCGGCCCGGAACGGCGCATCCATCACCTCCATCGGCGACTCCAGGCCCTTCTTCGACGGCCGGTCCTCGGCGGCGAGAGGCAGCGCATCCTGAATGTCGGGGACATACTTCTTGAACACGGCCAGCTTGGCCGACTCGGTCTCGTTCCGCACGAGGACCGACGCGCCGTACGACGTCTTCACGCCGAGGAGATCGTCGAGATAGGTCTCGTAGGGAGCGAAGATCAGATCGAACTTCGGATCCTTCAGCCGTACCCACGCCAGATCGCTCGGGTAGTAGTCGTCGGTCAGCAGCGCCGTCGCGCGCATGCGCAGGTAGTTCGCAAAGGCCTTGTCGTCGCTGGCCGCCGCGGCCTTGCGCAGGTGCTCGGCTGCCGGCTCGAGCCAGCGGCGGTATTTCACGTGATACGGCGTCGTCTTCAGCTTCAGCGGGTTGCGGCTCACCAGCTCGACGACGGTGCGCTCGGCGTAGATGGCCTCCTTCTCCGCGGGATGGGCCTTCACATACGCCTCGATCTCGTCGCGCGAAACGCCCTTCGGCAGCAGGCTGCGTCCCGGCGGCATCGGCTCGCTGCCGATGAACGGCTCGTTGTGATTCAACAGGTCGTAGCGGCTGCCGTTGATCCAGAGGTAGTGCCGTGCCGCCTGCAGCTTCGGATCGGTGGCCCCCGCCAGGCTGTTGTAGAGCGCGACGTTCTCCGGGTCGTTCTGTCGCCAGAAGATGTTCTCCAGATCGCGGCACGCCGCGATCATCTCGTCGACGACGCGTTTCTCCCGCGCGGACATCCCCGCGTAGGTGAACGGCATCTCCACCTTTTGAAAGCGCGCCAGCCGCTGCGCGATGTCGGGCGCGACCTGGGTTGGATCGAGAGAAACTGCGGCGAGAAGAAGGAAGGCGAGCATTTTCATGGGGGGCGATTCTAGCCCGCGGAAAAGCTTTTAACCACAGAGGCACAGAGGACACAGAGAAAGAGCAAGGATGAAAGCCGATGGATGAAGGATGAATCAAAACAGCGCGTTCATCCTTCAGTTTTTTTTCTCTGTGTCCTCTGTGCCTCTGTGGTTGAGCTTTTTTGCCGCAGCGACGATTCGAACTCCGCTGCCGAGACCGGCCGGCTGTGCAGGAAGCCCTGCACCACCTCGCAGTTCTCTCGCTTCAGAAACGCGAGCTGGGCCTCGGTCTCGACGCCCTCGGCCACCACGCGAAGATTGAGAGCGCGTGCCATCGAGATCACGGCGGTGATGATGGCGCCGTCGTTCGTGGTGTCGGAAAGGTCGCGCACGAAATTCTGGTCGATCTTCACCGTATCGATCGGGAAGCGCTTCAGGTAGCTCAGCGATGAATAGCCGGTGCCGAAGTCGTCGATGGAGATGCGCACCCCCATCTGCCGCAGCCGCTTCATCACCGCCAGCGAGATATCGGCGTTCTGCATCGCCGTCGACTCCGTGATCTCGACGTCGAGCAACTCCGGCGGATAATCGTGATCCGTCAGAATCTTCTCGATCATGGTGATGAGGTCGCGTTGCTGGAACTGCCGCGCCGAGAGGTTCACGGCCACCCGCAGAGGTCCGTGCTCGGCGTGCCAGGACTTCATTTGCTGAACAGCGGTGCGCATGACCCATTCGCCGATCGGCAGAATGAGTCCGCACTCTTCGGCGATGGGGATGAAGTCGTCGGGCGGCATCAGCCCTCTCTCCGGATGATTCCAGCGGATCAGCGCCTCCGCGCCGACGACGTTGCCGGTGAGCAGGTTCGTCATCGGCTGATAGTGGACGACGAACTCCTCCCGCTCGAAGGCGTGGTGGAGACTGCGCTCGATGAGCAGCCGCTCTGAAGTCGTCTCCATCGATCTCGCCGTGGCGAACTGGTAATTGTTCCTCCCGGCCTCCTTGGCGCGGTACATCGCCCCGTCCGCGCGCCGGAGCAGCGTCTCGGCATCGATTCCATCCTCGGGAGAACGGGCGATGCCGATGCTCGTCGTGACATACAGCTCGTGACCTTCGATCACCATCGGCTGAGCGACGGCGTCGAGCAGCTTCTGCGCGACGATGGCCGCGCTGCCGCCCTCTTTGATGTCGGTGAGGAGGATCGTGAACTCATCGCCGCCCATGCGCGCCACCGTATCGTCCGCGCGGATGGAGAGGACCAGCCGCGTGGCCACTTCCTGCAGCAGCGCGTCGCCGACGGTGTGGCCGAGGGAGTCGTTCACCAGCTTGAACTGATCGAGATCGAGGAACATGACCGCGGCCGCGGTGTGATGCCGTTTGGCATGCGCCAGGGCGATGTCGATGCGGTCGCGGAAGAGCAGCCGGTTGGGCAGGCCGGTCAGGGCGTCGTGGTACGCCTGATACTCCATCTGCTCCAGCGCCGTCTTCCGGTCGGTGATGTCGACGATGGTCCCCTCGAGAACGCCGCCGTCGAGCAGGGTCATGTTCTCGATGACCCAGACCGGAGTTCCGTCGCGGCGCCGCATTTTCACTTCGACGTTGGAGAGCGCGCCGTACTCTCGCACCTGCGCCATCAGACGATTCCTGTCTTCCTCGGAGTTGTAAAGCGAGTAGGCGGTCTGCGCCAGGAACTCTTCGCGGTCGCGATAGCCGAACATCCGCGCGATGGCGTCGTTGCCGTCGAGGATGCGGCCGTCGATCGTGCTGCGGTAAACGCCGGCGAGGTTGCGCTCGAAGAGAAGCCGGTAGCGCTCCTCGCTCTCGCGCAGCCTCTGTTCGGCGCCGCGCCGCTCCGTGACGTCGACGGCGATCACCAGCCGCGACCGCCGTCCGCCGGAGATGAATTCGAAGGAGATGACCTCGGCGTCGAAAACCTGGCCATTCCGTTTGCGATGTTTGAACACCCGAGGCTCGTTGCGGTCGCGGCGCGCCGAGAGCGCGCTGCGCAGGTGCTCGAGCTCCTCCGGCGGACGGATGTCTTCGATCGTCATCCGCAGGAATTCGTCCTTGCCGTAGCCGTAGTGCTGCACGGACGCCTCGTTCACGGCGATGAACGCCAGCGTCTCGTAGTCGTAGACCCACATCGGCAGCGGATTGCCTTCGAACAGCGTCCGGTAGCGATGTTCGCCTTCGCGCAACGCTTGTTCCGCGCGACGCCGCTCGGTGACGTCGGTTGCCGCGTAGACGATGCCGACCGGGGTGTTGCTGTCGTCCCGCACAAACGACGAGGTGGCCAGGACGTCGATGCGCACGCCGGCAGCGGTCCGCCAGGCCATGTTCTGCTCGAGCACGCCGAGGCTGTGGAGGAGCTGGCCAGTGGTGAGGTTCTCCTCGGGGGAAACGATGCTGCGGATGTGTTTCCCGATCAGCGCCGAATCGGGATAGCCGAGCATCGTCGATGCCGCGCGGTTGGCCACGCGGATCTTGCCATCGAGATCGACGACGATCACCGATCCTTTCATCGTGGCCAGGATCTGTCCCGCCGCGTACTCCGGCGTCAGCTCGGCGAGCCGGTAGCGCCAGATGGCGTGCGTGGCAATGGCGATGAAGGCCAGGATGGCGATGAAGCCGAGCGGCAGGATATCGATGCCGATCGAGGGGAGAAACTCGATGCTCGAAAGCATGGCCACGGAGAAGGCCACCACCAGCGCTCGGGCCCGCTTCCGCTCCAGCCCTTCGCTCGACCGCGAGGCTCGCCAGAGCAGCCGGATCGCAAGGATGAACATCCCCGCGAAGATCACGGCCCAGGAGAGGTTGTACGGCGATCCGACCGGGTAGTAGCCCCAGTCGAAGTGCCGTACGCCGAGGACGATGTACGGCGTGGCCAGCTCCAGCAGCGAGATGGCGCCGCAGAAGACCCAGCAGAAGAGGATGACGTTCCGCAGGGCGCGCCGGCGGCTGACGTAGGCGGCAGCGAAGTGGAAGACGGCCGCGGGCAGGATGCTCGCGAACGCGCTCGCCACCCGCGCGAACGCCAGGGCTGGCCCTGGCGTGGCCGAGCCGTACATCAGCGCGAAACAGCTCAGCCACCCGCTCGCGCCGACGGTGATGAGGAAGAAGAGATAGGTGACCAGGGTCGCCCGCGCCCGCGCCAGAACGATCACGCCGAGGGCAAGGATGGCCGCCGCCGTGAACAGCGTAGCCATCGCCAGCGAGCCGGCGGCAGTTCCGAAAACTAACAGGTGAGTGACCGCCACACGATTAATGTGTCAGTTTAACCCGGGTTGAAACCGGGGGCTACGGTCCTTACACCGGCTTCGCCGGCGATGAGCCGACTTCGGCGGCTTTCCAGAATGTCCGAACGGCAATGACGCCGTGAGCGGCCTTCCGACGGCAGCCTCTCACTTCACTCTCGTCAGCACTCGCGTCCCCACCTTCACCAGCGCGTTCTCGCGCTCGATGCCGTGGCGCTTGTCGAGGACCGACTGGCGGATGACGCGCATCATCTGGTCGAACTGATCCTCGACGCGGTCGATCGCTTCGCGGGCGTCTTCGATGGCCCGCTGCATGTTCAGGATCACTTCGACGCCGGCCAGGTTCACGCCGAGGTCGCGCGTCAGCGCCAGGATCATCTCCAGCTTGCGGATCTCGCTCTCGCCGTAAAGACGCGTGTTGCCCTGTGTGCGGGCCGGCTTGATCAGCCCTTCCCGCTCGTAGAGACGGAGCGTCTGCGGATGGATGTTGTACCTCTCGGCGATCACCGAGATCATGACGTATCCGTCTGCGCGCCGGCGGGACATGGTGTGGTTGCTCGGTTGCTGAGTTACCTGGTTGCGGGGTCTCGCGGTTGCGCGGTCTCGCGGCGCTTCGCCTTGCGACGATAAAAACGCGAACCTCGAAAAAGAACACCGCGAGACCCCGCAACCGCGAGACCCCGCAACCAATGTTTTTACTTGTGCTCCTCGACGACTTCGGCGTCGATCACATCATCTTTCGTGTCAGCGGTCGCCGAACCGGCCGGCTCGCCCGCTCCAGGTGCCGATCCCGCACCGCCCGCGGCGTTTGCGGAGGCGTTCTGGTACATCACCTCGGCGAGCTTGTGCGACGCGCTCGTCAGCGATTCCGTGGCCTTCTTGATGTTGTCGCTTCCGCCCGTCTCCATCGCCTTGCGCGCTTCGGAAATGGCGTTCTCGAGGTTGGTCACATCCGAGCCCGAGATCTTGTCCCGGTTCTCGTTGAGCATCTTCTCGACCTGGTAGACGAGCGAGTCGAGCTGGTTCTTGGCCTCGATCTCCTCGCGCCGCTGTTTGTCTTCCGCGGCATGCGATTCGGCATCGTGGACCAGCTTCTCGACCTCATCCTTCGACAGACCGGAGGTGCTGGTGATGGTGATCTTCTGCTCCTTGCCGGTGCCGGTGTCTTTCGCGGAGACGGTCATGATGCCGTTGGCGTCGATGTCGAACGTGACCTCGATCTGCGGCATGCCGCGCGGCGCGGGTGGAAGCCCGATCAGATGGAAGACGCCGAGGAGCTTGTTGTCCTTGGCGAAATCGCGCTCGCCCTGGAGCACCTTGATCTCGACCGAGGTCTGGTTGTCCGCCGCGGTGGAGAACGTCTCCATCTTGCGCGTGGGGATGGTGGTGTTGCGCTCGATCAGCTTCGTGGCCACGCCGCCCAGCGTCTCGATGCCGAGGGAGAGCGGGGTGACGTCGAGAAGAACGACGTCCTTCAGACCGGCGTCGCCGGAAAGAACGCCGCCCTGCACGGCCGCGCCGACGGCCACGACTTCGTCCGGGTTGACGCCCTTGTGGGGCTCTTTTCCGAAGAAGTCCTGCACCATCTTCTGCACCATGGGGATGCGCGTCGAGCCGCCGACGAGGACGACTTCATCGATCTTCTTGGGATCGACGCCGGCGTCGCTGAGGGCCTGCTTGAGCGGTCCCATCGTCTTCTGCACGATGTCGCCGATGAGCTGCTCGAACTTGGCGCGGGTGAGCGACATGTTGAGATGCTTCGGTCCCGACTGATCGGCGGTGATGAACGGCAGATTGAGGTCGGTGGACATGGTCGACGACAGCTCGATCTTCGCCTTCTCCGCCGCTTCCTTGAGACGCTGCAGAGCCATCTTGTCTTTCGACAGATCGATGCCCTGGTCTTTGCGGAACTCTTCGATGATCCAGTCGATGAGGCGGTGGTCGATGTTGTCGCCGCCGAGGTGCGTATCGCCGTTGGTCGACTTCACTTCCACCACGCCGTCGCCGACCTCGAGAACGGAGATGTCGAACGTACCGCCGCCGAAGTCATAGACGGCGATGGTCTCGTTCTTCTTCTTGTCCAGGCCGTAGGCGAGCGCCGCGGCGGTCGGCTCGTTGACGAGCCGCTCGACCTTGAGGCCGGCGATCTCGCCCGCGTCTTTCGTCGCCTGGCGCTGGGAGTCGTTGAAGTAGGCCGGCACGGTGATGACCGCGCGGTCGACTTTTTCGCCGAGGTAGTCTTCGGCGGCCTGCTTCAGCTTCTGCAGGATCATCGCGGAGATCTCCGGGGGCGAGTAGAGCTTCCCGTCGACTTCCACGCGCGCGTCTCCGTTGGATGCGCGGGTCACCTTGTAGGGGACCATCTTCATTTCTTCGCTGACTTCCTCGTACTTACGGCCCATGAACCGTTTGATCGAGAAAACCGTGTTCTCAGGATTGGTAACGGCCTGGCGCTTGGCGACCTGGCCGACCAGCCGCTCGCCGTTGCGGGCGAAACCGACCACCGAGGGGGTAATGCGGCTTCCTTCGGCGTTGACGATGACCTTGGGCTCGTTGCCTTCCATGACGGCCACGACGGAGTTCGTCGTACCGAGGTCGATGCCGATGATTTTAGACATTATGTTTTTCTCCTACTGACACTTACCGCGACCTTAGCGCGATGTCATCAGATTCTGTGCCACTTGAAACCTGAGCGTATCACAGTGATATTCCTTGCGGGGTCGCGGGTCGCGGGGTTGTCGGTTGTCGGTTGTCGGTTATCGGTTATCCGGTGGCCTCCGAACCGACAACCGACAACCGACAACCTTCCAGACCCTACAGCCGCGAGACCGCGCAACTCCGCGACCCCGCAACCGCGTGACCCCGCAACCGCGTCACGCAATGCCCGTTCCTCCCCTCGCGTTATGATCCGGCGTCAACGGAGGTTTCCTGATGCTTCCCAATACTTCTCAACAGCAACCGGCGTGGATCTCGGCGAGCACGGCGGAGATGGAACAGCGGACGCGGGCGTTCGTCCGCTCGGTCTATGCATGGATGTTCGGCGGGCTCTTGCTCACGGCGTTCGCGGCGCTCTGGGTGGTGATGTCGCCGGCGATGCAGGACATCGTTCTCCACCAGCCGATGGTCCGGTTCGGACTGATGATCGCCGAGCTCGGCATCGTCTTCTGGCTGTCGTTCAAGATCCGCACGATGGCGCCGAGCACGGCTGCCGCGGCGTTCCTCGTCTATTCGCTGCTCAACGGTCTGACCCTGAGCGTAATCTTCTGGGCCTACAACATCCCCTCGATCGAGATGGCCTTCGTGACCGCCGCCGGGATGTTCGGCGCGATGTCGATCTACGGGATGGTGACGAAACGCGATCTGACGTCGATAGGCTCGTTCTTCTTCATGGGCCTGATCGGCATCGTCATCTGCAGCTTCGTCAATCTCTTCATCAAGTCGGACGGCCTGTCCTTCGTGATCTCCCTCATCGGCGTCTTCGTCTTCCTCGGCCTGACGGCCTGGGACAACCAGAAGCTGAAGATCATGGCCACCGCCACCGGCCCGCAACAGGAGAGCTTCGCCGTTATCGGCGCGCTGATGCTCTACCTCGATTTCATCAACCTGTTCCTTTTCCTCTTGCGGTTGTTTGGCGGCCGGCGCCGGTAGCTGCGCTTCGCGCGTTGTCTGCGGCTTCGCCGCGTTGTCGGTTGTCTGCGCGCGGCGCGTGGTCAAGTCTTTTTCAGGCCCGCGAGGCAGTACGGCCAGAAGTCCACGCGCGCCGCAGCGCGCAGACAACGCGCGGGTAGCGCAGACAACGCGGCATAGCCGCAGACAACGCGCCGAAGGCGCAGCTTACGGTTGCTTCGCCTGGATCTCTTTCACCAGGCGCACGAGGACCATCGTCATCTCGTGGATCGAATGGATGACGCCGACCTCGAACGCCGAGGGGGGCTCGCCGGCGGCGCATGCGCAGTAGTTGCACGGACCGCCGCGGCCGCCGTCATGTTGTTCGAGAGGATGCCCGCAGGCACAGGAGTCTTTGGCCAGTTGCATACGCAAAGCATAGACGCAAATCAACCTTCAACGCGCGCCGCAGGCGCATTGCGCGGCCGGAGCGCTGGCGTCTCGCCGGCTGGCTCAGCGGCGTCTCGCAGCTGCGGTTAGCACGCAACAGTTTGGAGTCTTGCCCGGTCGGCGGCGAGACGCCGCCGGGCCAGCCGGCGAGACGCCAGCGCTCCGTCCAACGCGCCGAAGGCGCTAAATGGCGTCCGCGATCCGCCGCGCGATCAGCGAGTAGCCTTCATCGCCCGGATGGAAGCGGTCGAACGACAGCCGGTCGCGATAGGCGAAGATGTCCGACGTCTGCACGATCACGATCCTCGGGTCGGCGGCAAAGCGCTCCACCAGCATCGCGTTCCAGTTGTTGACGAAGGGGGTCAGCATCTTTCCAAACGGCGTGGTGATGAACGGGTTGTAGAGACCGATCACGAAGATCCGCGCGGATGGATTCACCGCGCGGATGGTCCGAACGCTCCCCTGGAGGCGATCGAGCACCTCTTTCATGGCGTGCTCCGGATCGCGAGGCGGTGCGTTGCGCCAGTTGGCGTCGCCCCACAGGTCGTTCCCGCCGATGGAGACGATGACGACGTTCGACTGCGCCACGAGCGTCTGCACGTTGGGACTGGTGAGCTGCTGTTCCAGATCGCGCGTCCGGGCCCCGTTCACGGCGATGTTGACGATGTTCTTGGTGTCGATATGCCGCCGCCTGAGCTCATCGACCAGCCGCCCGCCGATGCCGAGTCCGGACTCGTCGCCGGTACCGCGCCCGAGGGAATCGCCGAGGATGATCGGCGCAATCTGCTTGCCTGGCGCCGATGCCGGGACGGGCGGCGCGGTTTGAATCGCAACGGAAGTACCGGTGTCGCCGCTCAGGAATGAGTAGAATCCAGCGCTGAAGAAAATCGCCGCCACGAGCGCGGCAGTGATCGGCAGGTACCAGACGAGAAAACGGCGCATAGCAAATGAACGATAGCAGGAAGCGTAGCGCCACGGAGCGCTGGCGTCTCGCCGGCTGGCTCAGCGGCGTCTCGCCGCTGCGGTTAGCACGCAACAGTTTGGAGTCTTGCCCGGTCGGCGGCGAGACGCCGCCGGGCCAGCCGGCGAGACGCCAGCGCTCCGACAGGAACTGCAAAAGCTCATGACCCCCACCCTCACCGCCACGGACCTGACCAAGATCATCGGCGACAAGACCATCGTCGAGAACGTCTCGTTCGAGCTGCAGCAAGGGGAGATCTTCGGGTTTCTCGGGCCGAACGGCGCCGGGAAGACGACCACGATCCGGATGCTGGTGGGCCTCATCCGTCCCACAGCCGGCCGCGTGACCATCTGCGGATTCGATCAGCGCCGGCAGTTCGAAGATGCCATGCGCTGCGTCGGCTGCATCGTCGAGAATCCCGACCTCTATCGCTTCATGACCGGCCGCGAGAACCTGGAGCACTTCGCGCGGATGCTGCGCGTTTCCCGTAGCGAGATCGAGCGCGTGGCCGAGCTGGTGTCGCTGGCGCACCGCCTCGACCAGCGCGTCGGGACCTACTCCCTCGGCATGCGGCAGCGCCTCGGCATCGCCCAGGCGCTCCTCGGCGACCCGAAGCTGCTCATCCTCGACGAGCCGGCCAATGGCCTCGACCCCGCCGGCATCCGCGAGATCCGCGAGCTGCTGCGCCGCCTGGCGAGCGAGCGGCAGATGAGCATCTTCATCTCGTCGCACCTGCTCGCCGAGATCGAACTGACCTGCGACCGCGTGGCCATCATCCACAAAGGCCGCATCCTCCGCGAAGGGACCGTGCGCGAGCTGATCTCCAGCCGCCGCGAGATGGAGCTGCGCGTCGACGACGTCGCCCGCGCCGGCGCGATCGCCACGGAGCACAATCTCTCCTTCCGCACCGACACCGACCGCATCTGGATCGCCATGGAGGAGCCGGACGCGCCGCCTTTCATCGCCGCGCTGGTGCAATCAGGAGTCAACGTCTTCCACGCCCAGCGCCGGACACAGTCGCTCGAAGATATGTTCCTCGAAGCGACCGGCGGCGAGACGGTAGACTGAGCCGCGCATGATCATCCCCCTCGTCCAGAACGAAACGCTGAAGATCCTGCGCCGCAAGCGGTTCGCGGTGGTGGCGGCGATCCTCTTCGCCATCATCGCGCTGGTCACCTACTCGCAGTACCGCAGGCTGCGCGAGCAACGCAACCGGAACTGGCGCGCGGAGATCCAGCAGCAGGTGGCGTCGATGCAGAACACACTGCGGCGCGGACGGATCAATGAGACCTGGGCGCGGTCGATGCGCGCCGAGATCAACCGCCTTCAGTTCTTTCTCGACCATGACATCGAGCCGAACAAGCCGACCGCGCCGATCTTCGTGCGCACGTTCGCCAACGTGGCGGGTTTTCTCCTGCTCCCCTTGCTGGTGGGCATCCTCGGCAGTGACATCGTCTCGGCCGAGAACGCCGAGGGGACGGACAAGTTGTTGCTTACACGGCCGGTGCGACGATGGAAAGTGCTGACCGCGAAACTGATCACGCTCTGGACCTTCGCCACGCTGACGCTCATCACCGGGGCAGTGCTGGCCTACTCCGTCTCCGCGCCGTTTCTGCCGCGCGGCGGATGGACGGCGCCGACCTTCACCGGCTTCTCCGTTGCCAGGGGCGCCTTGCAGATCGATGCCGTCCGCCAGCTCCCGCTGTGGAAAGACACGCTGATCGCCTACGGCCTGGAGTGGTTCGCGCTGCTGACGGTGGCCTGCATCGCGCTGCTGCTGTCGGTTCTCTTCAAATCGAGCGCCGCCGCCATCGGGACGATGCTGGCCTCGCTCATCGGCGGCACGATCCTGACGCGCATCAGCCCCGACTGGACCGCCGGCAAATACCTCTTCGTCAGCGCGCTCCCACTGGCCGATTACTACACCGGCGAGCCCCCTCCATACGATGGAATGTCGATGCTCTTCTGCATCGGACTGCTCGGCGCGTGGGCAATCGTGGCCACGGCGATTTCATTCCTGGTGTTCATACGAAGGGATGTGTTCGGGTGATGCGCTGGCCGATGATCGCGATCGTTCTCCTTGCGGCGTGCAGCAGCGAGGCGCCGACGACAACCGAAACGACTGACACGCGATTGCCGCTCTCCGTCGAATACGTCCGCGAGGCAACGCTGAAGATCCATACGAAGCCGGACGACGCGGCGCCCGTGGTCACGACGTATCAGCACGGCGAGTCGGTGTCGGTCCTGTCGCGTCGCGGTGCCTGGGCCGAGGTGCGCATCGCCGCGGGAAGCGGATGGGTCCACGGCGAAGAGCTGGCCGGCGCCGCCGAGGCGACGAAGGAAGCCGACAACACCAAGCCTCACTTCATCCGCGCCCCCGAGCCGGTCACCCAGCCCGGCGTGCACGGCAACATCGACCTGGAAGCGGACGTGAACACCGACGGCGTCGTGACGAACGTCCGCACCATCCGCAACACTACAGGCTCTGTCTCACTCGAACAGCGCAACACCGCCGAGCTGCGCCGCGCGACGTTTTCCCCGGTGGTCCGCCACGGACGGCGCGAGGCGTTCGTGTACGAGCATCGGGTGGAGTATTGAGGGTCGGGGTTGCGGGGTCTCGCGGTTACGCGGTCTCGCGGTGTTCGGTTGCAAGGTTCGCGTTTGTAAGTCGCAAGGCGTAGCGCCGCGAGACCGCGCAACCGCGCGTAAAATTGCCGCCACCCTGTTGGTGGCGAACTTGGGACGATGTGGAGTTGTGCGAGCGGTCGTTCTCGGAAGTGCCTCCAATCGAGAGTCCTTCTCCCCCAGCGCTTTTCAGCTGGGGGAGAAGGTGGCGAAGCCGGATGAGGGGGCGTTTCACGAGGATGTCATTCGCGCGCCTTCGAGCGCTCTCGGACCAGCATCGGTAAATCGCGCATCTCGCGTAAACGCCCCCCTCATCCGCCTTCGGCACCTTCTCCCCCCACAAGAAACCGTGGGGGGAGAAGGGCTCTCGACAAAGGGAGTGTCAAGCTCTCGAGGGAGCAATTCAAGTGAGCGTGTGAGAAAGCAGGCTAACGGAAGGCTAACGGTCACGTCTCACTCGCCTTGATCCACCTCTCCACGCGCGGCGGCTCATAGCTGCCGAGGCTTCGCAACAGCGCAGCAGGATCCGTATCGACGATGGCGATGGCCCGAAACTGCGGGCGGACGAAGCCGGCGTCGACGGCGCGGTCGAGAAACTCCAGGAGCAGGCTGTAAAAGCCCTCCACGTCGAGAAAGCCGACCGGCTTGCGGTGGATGCCGAGCTGCGCCCACGTCCACACCTCGAAGATCTCCTCCAGCGTGCCGAGGCCGCCTGGAAGGGCGACGAAGGCATCGGCCAGCGAGGACATCTTCGCCTTGCGCTCGTGCATCGTCTCGACGATGTGGATCTCGGTCAGATTGCGATGTCCGACCTCGCGATCCCACAGCGCACGCGGAATCACGCCGATGGCCTTGCCGCCGTTCGCCAGCACCGCATCGGCGACGACGCCCATCAGTCCGACGTGCCCGCCGCCGTAGACGAGCGCGATCCCTTCCTTCGCCAGCAGCGCGCCGAACTCGCGTGCTGCTTCGGCAAAACGCGGATCATTCCCCGCATTCGACCCACAGAAAACGCAGACGCTCCCGATCACAGCGCGCGGAATCCTGTCTCGCCGTCCGGGACCGCCTCGCGGTTGCGATCGAGCCGCGTCACCACCCACCGCTCCCCGCGCCGCTCGATCTCCGTCACCACCGACGCCCACATCCCATCGCTCGGATTCTCGCTCCATCGGAAGCGCATGCCGTCGGCCGGCGGCAGGTCGCGCTCGCGAAGATGCGTCTCCGCCATCTCGATGAGCTCCGTCGGTCCGACGTGGTCACAGGGCATGGCGATAGTTTAATAGTTGCTTGGTTGCTGCGTTGCTTGGTCGCGCGGTCTCGCGGTTGCGCGGTCTCGCAGCGCTGCGCCGTACGATTCAAATCCGCTAGACTCGCCGACAGGTTAGACCTGAGACCAGTCCTCGCAAACCAACACCGCGAGACCCCGCGACCGCGAGACCCCGCAACCAAGCTACGCAGCAACCCTGCAACTGGAATTCAATCAAACGTCACACGTTACCCCCCAAACATGCCGCAGTTTCGATACGACATCCGCAACGTTGCCATCATCGCCCACGTCGACCACGGGAAAACCACGCTCGTCGATGCCCTTCTCCGTCAGGCCGGCGCCGTACGCGCCAACCAGCAGATGGACGAGCGCGTCATGGACTCGAATGACCTCGAGAAAGAGCGCGGGATCACCATCCTCGCCAAGAACACCTCCATCCGCTATCTAGTCGACGAGCCCGACGCGCTCGGCCACCTGGTCCACCACGAGGCCACGCACACCGCATCCGGCCACGACCTCCCGGCCGCCTTCATCCATCCGAACGAAGTGAAGATCAACATCGTCGACACCCCCGGCCACGCCGATTTCGGCGGCGAAGTGGAGCGCGTGCTGTCGATGGTCGACGGCGTCATCCTCCTCGTCGATGCCGCCGAAGGTCCGATGCCGCAGACGCGGTTCGTGATGCGCAAGGCCCTCGGATTGGGCCTCTTGCCGATCGTCGTCATCAACAAGATCGATCGCCACGACGCGCGGCCGGTCGAAGTGGTCAACGAAGTGTTCGACCTGATGATCGAGCTCGGTGCCTCGGACGAGCAACTCGACTTCCCCATCCTCTACGCCATCGGCCGCCAGGGCATCGTCCGCACCAACCTCGAAGATAAGACCGAGGATTGCCGGCCGCTGTTCGACGCCATCCTGAAGCGCATCCCGCCGCCGCCTGGCTACGCCGACGCGCCGCTGCAGCTTCTCGTCTCCGCCATCGATTACAACGACTACGTCGGCCGCCTCGGTATCGGCCGCATTCAGCGCGGCAAGATCCGGCATTCCGAGGATGTCGTCCTCATCCTCCGCGACGGAACGCATAAAAAGGGACGGGTCACGAAACTGACCGCCTTCGAAGGATTGAAGCGCGAGGAGATCGAGGAAGCCTCCGCCGGCGAGATCGTAGCCATCGCCGGCTTCGCCGACGTCGAGATCGGCGAGACCTTCTCCTCGGCTGCCAGCCCCGAGGCCCTCGAACCGATCGCCATCGACGAGCCGACGGTGTCCATGTTCTGGCTGGTCAACGACTCCCCCTTCGCCGGAACGGAAGGGAAGTACGTCACCTCCCGCAACATCAAAGAACGCCTCGACCGCGAGCTGCGCAAAGACGTGGCGTTGCGCGTCAAGGAGACCGACCTCCCCGACCGCTTCGAAGTCAGCGGCCGCGGCGAGCTGCATCTCTCCATCCTCGCCGAGAACATGCGACGCGAAGGCTTCGAGTTCGCCCTCTCACGCCCGACGGTCATCCTGAAAGAGATCGACGGCCGCAAGAGCGAGCCGTACGAAGCGCTCGTCGTCGATATCGACGAAGCGCACGTCGGCGCGGTGATGGAGAAACTCCAGACCCGCCGCGGCGAGATGACCGACATGGTCAATCCCGGCTCCGGCCGCGTGCGCATCGAGTTCAAGATCCCCACGCGCGGTCTCTTCGGCATCCGCACCGAGTTCCTCACCGAAACGCGCGGCACGGGCCTGCTGTACCACACCTTCCTCGAATACGGCCCCTACCGCGGCGAGATCGCCGGCCGCAACCGCGGAGCGTTGATCTCGAAGGAAGGCGGCGACACGACCGCCTACGCCATCGAGCCTCTTCAGGAGCGCACGGTCCTCTTCGTCTCCCCCGGCCTCAAAGTCTACGGCGGCCAGATCGTCGGCGAAAACTCCCGCGACGCCGACATGGTGGTCCAGGTCTGCCGCAAGAAGCACCTCACCAACATGCGCGCCTCCGGCTCCGACATGGCCGTGCAACTGACGCCGCCCAAGCTCATGACCCTCGAGCAATGCCTCGAATGGATCGAGGACGACGAGCTTGTCGAAGTGACCCCGGAGTCGATCCGCATCCGCAAACGGATCCTCGACCACTCAATGCGTGTGGTGGCGCAGAAGAAGACCGCGGCGGGCAGCTCGTAGCGCTGGAGCGCACAACGTAAGCGCGCAGCGCGACGGAGCGCGGGCGTCTCGCCGGCTGGCCCGGAGGCGTCTCGCCTCCGACCGCGGAGCTTGGCAGGATGTCGCCCGCAAGCCGACATGCACTCGCAAAAACCAAAATCCGGTCCCCAGTGCTCCAGCTCCGCGAGGCGAATCTCCCTGCGACCACCGTGCTACTGATCTTTGCGCAACTTCAGAGCGACCAGAACGACCAGACCACTAATGAAGGCACCCAGAAGAGAACCGAGAATGGCCCAAGCCTTATCGGCCACGATTGCGTGGCGTTTCCACATGATGACTGCAAAACCGGCAATTGTTCCGACAAGAAGCAAGCACAAAGCAAACGCGAACAGGTTCTGCTGGATTCTTTCGAGTAGTGTGAAGCGAGTGCCTCTTTTGACGATCTCAAGAATTCTGGAAATTTCCGGTTGCGCCGCCGCCATTTTTATATCACGCACCTCGATCACGCTCTTATCACCATTAGCGAGAATTGCCTGATCGGCAATGGCTAGCGCCACACCAAGGTTGCCTCTAGCTTTCTTGGCGATACAAGATATGGCCGAGTACGAAAACGGGTAGGTCCGGTGCAGAAGCGCCTTATCCTCGGCCGTAATGACGCTCTGTATTCGGTTGAGCACGATGTCACAAAGTGTCTGCTCACCCATCCTGGGCATATTGATAATCCTGACGTCAGGAGAAATGCCAGCCCTGATCAAAGCCTCTTTCATCTTCGGCAAACAGTCACAAATAATCTGATACCGTGGTTCCGCAAAAACATGACCCAGGTCAAGAAACAGCTTCGTTACTCCAGCAGGGTCCTTGGTAAACAGATCGTCCAGCTCGTCAATAATCAAAACGATTCTCTTGAAGCCATGGTTAAGGAGAACGTTATCGATGCAACGACTCAGTATCTGAACAAATTCGCCACCAGTAATGCTGTGTTGGTCAGTGACGACGAGCTTCGCGATCTCTTCTTTTTCTTCAGCACTGAACAGGATATCGCTACGACGCAGGCAGAGTTGAAGCTCGCGTACGATGAAGTTAAAGGTGCACACGGAAGACGCGTTGATATAAACGATGTAGTTGACGCGCTCTACCTGTAGCTCGTATCGGAGTTTCGCTAGCACAATTGACTTGCCACAAAACTCCGGGCCCACAATGATGACGTCCGACAGATCCCTGACAAGCGCAGCTTTCACCCTCCCATAGAACTCGTGAAAATCGCGATCTGAAAACATCTGATCCAGCTCACCATCTTCTGGATGCACCTCAATGCTCAGATTGGGTTGACTTTGCAGTACCTCTGCGATTCGCTTTAACATATTGACTTGCGGCAGAACTGTTTGGGATAGCCGCATGCTACCGGCCTCGTCTATTCATGTCAACGAGACGGCAAGGTGACGAGCCGGCGCCGGGGATGCCGGTTGCGCCTTGAATGTGTCTCAAGTGTCCTCCCGGTGGTCTGGCAGATCCTACCGTTCGATCTCGACTTCCTCCTGTTGATCTCTCAGGTCGCCCATTTGATCTCGAAGACGTCCGCGGGCTGACTCTGCAGACCAGTTGTTTGATCTCCAAGGCGTTCGGGACCGACCTCGCGAGCCTGGTTTCGGTCCCGCTGCCGAAGATCGAAGGCCTGCCACCTCACCCCTGCATCGCCGCGCTCAACGTCACTTCGATGTCCGTGGTGTGCCCCGAGTTGATGACGATGGGAGACTCCCAGGGCACAAATCCTTCCAGTTGAGCGCTCAGGTTGTAGCTGCCGGCTTCGAGGGACAGGAACCTGAACTGACCAAGCGCGTTCGAGACCTGGACCAGAGGAAACGGGTTGCCGAGGAGCGTAAGCACGGCTCCGGGGAGCGTCGATCCCTGTTCGTCGACAACGGTTCCGTCCAGGTTGCCGGGCAGTGCGTCATTCTCAATGGCCACGATCGTCTCCTTCTGCAGAGCACACTCTACCCCGGAGAAAGGCTTATCCTTCGGGATGGATCGCCTCATGCATCACGGCAGGAACATGGAGGCGTGTAATGCAAACACGGACGATCTCTCCCCCGCAATGGCGACCTGTTCTTGATTCGCTCAGCCGTGTGTACCAGGGATCGAGTGCGACGCTCGAGATTCTGGACCCTGACCTCGGCGCGCAATTCGAAATCGAGGAAACACCGCTTCGTGGCATCAGCGTCGACGCCAGCGGAATCCAGATGGATTTTCAGACGCATGACGGCCAGCACCTGCTCCACCGCATCGCTCATCCGAAGAGCGTTCTGATCGATGAGGATGACGATGGACAAGTGGTCGCCATCCAGTTCGAAGCCGATGACGATCCGCGCAACGTGCTCCGGCTGCATTCGCCGATCGCCTCGAAGTTGCTGCCGATGGCAACAGGGTGAGCCTACTGCGTCACCGGCGCACTGAAGGTGACGTCGTCCTGAAAGACAACCCCGTTGCCCATGTCCCGGAAGTTGTGCGGCGAGGGCATCGAATGGCGGCCGGCGATGGTCTTGCCATCGTCCGTCTTCGTCTCGAACTGGTCGTCGCCGCCGAGCCGCATCGGCTGTTGGGAGCCGTTGAAGGCGGCGTCGTAGATGTCGTTGTAGAGGGCGATCTTTCCCGGGTGGCCCATCGGATCGTCGCCGAGCAACAACTCCATCGCATGGAGTTTCCCGTCAGTGGCCAGCGCCTCGCGGTTCTTCGCACTGGCAAGATCCTCGGCGCTGAGCGGCACGTCTGAAAGGATGACGCGAATCTCGACCTTCTTCTTATCGGACCGGCCCGGCATCGCGGTGGCGTAGACGTGCGTCAGTTTGTAGGTCTTGCCGTTGACGACCATCCTGCCGGTAACCGTTCCCGGATCTGCCGCGGAGACGGCCGGCGAAGAAAGAGTGAGTGCAAGTAGCACGATGAAGCAGATCTTCATGGAGTTTCCTTTCGTTTGGATGCCGCGGAACGGTAGGGCGGTCAGCCTACACCTGACGAGGGTACGCGTCCACGCGTGCTCCTCCCCGAGGACGGGCGGATCCGCGCGGAGGGACCGCGGAGGCAGAATGGAGGGACGCATGGTCCGAACCATGGGACCGGTGTTCCACACGATGGGACCGGGCGTTCCGCACCGTGTGACCGTGTGTTCCGGACCATGGGACCAGGTGTTCCGCACCATCAGAACAGTGTTCCGCAGCATGGAATCGAGTGTTCCGCACCATCGGAACAGTGTTCCGCACCATGGGAACAGTGTTCCGCACCATCAGAACAGTGTTCCGCAGCATGGAATCGAGTGTTCCGCACCATGGGACCACGTGTTCCGCACCATGGGACCACGTGTTCCGCACCATGGGAACAGTGTTCCGCGCGATGGGACCACGTGTTCCGCACCATGGGAACAGTGTTCCTAACCATAGGACCCGATGTTCCGCACCCATGGGACTGGTGTTCCACACCATCGGAGCGGGTGTTCCACACCACGGGACCGGTGTTCCGCACCATGGGACCGGCGCTCCTCACTCTGCGTTGATCTGCGTCATCTGCGGATAAGGGTGGTCCGGAGAAATCCCGGCCCACTTCCTGCAGCCGACCGGCGACGACATTCTGGAAGATCGAAGGAGTCGACCGTATGAAGATGTGTCCTGTGGTCCACTTTGAAATGCCCGCGGACGATCGCACGCGGATGGCGAAGTTCTACACCGACGTGTTCGGCTGGCACACGCAAATGATGGGGCCGGATATGGGGGACTACGTCGTCGTGGCCACGACCGAATCGGACGATGACGGCCCCAAGAAACCGGGAGCCATCAACGGCGGGTTCTATCCCAAAAAACCCGATTGGCCGGCGCAGTATCCGTCGGTGGTGATCGCGGTCGATGACATCGACGAATCGATGAAAGCGGTTGCCGACGCCGGCGGGAAGGTCCTCGGCGAGCCGATGGACATCCCCGGAATCGGACGGTACGTCTCGTTCTTCGACACGGAAGGCAACCGCGTGAGCATGATGAAACCGTTGCCGCGCATGGCGATGCGTCCGAAGTCGGAGTAGGAAGTCAGGATTTGGACGACGATCCACCGGACGACTGGACGTTCGGATTCAGACAGACGACCGGCGTTTCCGAATCGAGCGTATTCAGATGCGCCAGCAGACGGGCACGAACCTCGGACGCTGTACCCGAGGAGTCGAGCGTGAGGAGCTCGCAGGCGCGGCGGAGCTGGTCAGGGCTCGTGGCGGGATTCTGTGCAAACCGTAATGCCTCGTGGAGAAGGGGCATGAGACGGGAATTCTAGTTCACGCGGAGGCGCGGAGACGCGGAGGAGCTCGCTGGTTGAGCGCTCCGCGGCGGCTACAATCGCGCGCCCATGACCGCGGCCTTGATCATCACAATCGTCCTGGCGACCTTCCTCCCTGCGAACGTGGCCGCGTTTCGAATCCTCGTACGCGTGCACCCGCGCCGGCGGGCGATCGTCATCGCGCTGATCGTGATCGGCAACGCCATGTGGCTCTTCCTCCCTCTCCTCAATGCGCGGACCGATTTCTCGCGTTTCATCCGGGCCACGCTCGGCCCGCCGTGGTTCGCCTGGACCTGTTTCGCCATCCTCTACTCGGCGTTTGCGCTGCTCGTTGCGATCCCGTGGCTGGCGTTGCGCAGACAGATTACGTTCGCGCGGTTTGCGCGCTGGCCGTCACGGCTCTTTCTATGGGCGACGCTGTTCGCGCTGGTCATCGGCGTCTGGAATGCGCTCGTGCCTCTGCGCATCGAGCGGGTTCCAGTGATGCTGGACGCGCTGCCGAAGGAGCTGGAAGGCTTTCGTATCGCCTTGATCTCCGACCTGCACACCGGACTCTTTACGCGCACCTCGCGGCTGGAGACGATCTTCGCCACGGCGGCGGCGCAGAGGCCGGACGTCATTCTCCTGGCCGGCGACAACATCGACGACGATCCGATCTTCACCACGAAGTTGCTCGCCGCCACGCGCGTGCTCGATGCGCGCATGCCGCTCCTCGCGGTGCTCGGCAATCATGAGATGTACGGGCAGCCGTTCGAGGCCATTGGCCGTCTGCGCGGCAGCCGGATCCGGCTGCTGGTCAATGAAGGGGCGGCGGTGAAGAGCGTCTGGATCGCCGGCATCTCCGACTTCGCCGCGCGGACGCCGAAGCTGGCGCCGGACGTCGACGCGGCGTTGCGCGGGAGGCCGCCGGGGGCGTTTCCGATCCTTCTCGCTCATCAGCCGAAAGCATTCGCCGAGGGGATGAAGCGCAACCTGCCGTTGACGTTGTGCGGACACTCGCATGGAGGGCAATGCGCCATCCGGCCGCTCGGCTGGTCGCTGTCGGGCGTCTTCCTCCCCTACCACATGGGGTTGTATCGGCGCGGGGCTTCGCAGCTCTACGTCAATACCGGGACCGGCTACTGGCTGCTGCCGTGGCGCTTCGGGATCGGGATCTCGCCGGAGATCACGGTGATCGAGCTGCGGCGGCGCTGAACAGGCGCGTTGGCGACGGCGGCCCGTCCTCGTTTGCCTCCTGGCAGACTGGAGCGTACATTGAGCTCTTCCGGCAGGGCCGTATTTTGAGAAGAAATAAGGAGAATGTATGCGTACAACCTATGTCCTGGTAGGTCTACTGGTGCTCTCCGCGGGAGCGATGACGGGGGCGGAACCGGCTAAGAAAGCGGCCAAGGGGCCGAGCGACGCGGAGCTCATCGCCAGCGCCATGAAGGCCGCGCCGGCGAGCGTGGCCAAGGGCGCGACGATCGTCACGATGGAGGCCGGCGGTGCCATGCGCACGCTTCGCAAGGGAACGAACGGATTCACCTGCATGCCCGATAACCCGGAGACTCCCGGTCCCGATCCGATGTGCTTCGATGCCGGCTCGGCGGGATGGATCCACGCATGGATGAATCACCAGACTCCCCCCGCGGGCAAGATCGGGCTCATGTACATGCTGGCCGGCGGCACGGACGCCAGCAATACGGATCCCTACGCGAAAAAACCGACGGCCACCAATCACTGGATCAAGACCGGGCCTCACGTCATGATCGTAGGCGCCGACCCGTCGTTTTACGATGCCTATCCGAAGAGCGCCGACCCGAACACCGCGGTCCCGTACGTCATGTGGGCTGGGACGCCCTATCAACACTTGATGGCCCCGATTAAGTAGGTATGTAACCGCCAGCGCTCTGTGACGCGTGCGGAGCGCTGGCGTCTCGCCATAGGTTTTATCTGCGTTCCATCTGCGTCATCTGCGGATAAAGGTTTTGATCTCAGCGCGTGATCAGACGCCGTTGCGCGTCCGCTTCGAGCGACGCTTTCACCTCGGCATCCCCTTCGTGCGGCTGATCCTGGGGATGGGCGAGGTAGTAGCCTTGCAGAAGATCGACGCCGAGGTCGCGGCACCATTCGTATTCCTCGACGGTCTCGATCCCCTCGGCCAGCGTCTTCGCGCCGATCTTGCCGCCGAGATCCACCAGCATCTTCACCAGATCCTGCTTGATCGGCTCGTCGGCGAGCGTCGAGACGAGGCCCTTGGTGATCTTCAGGTAGTCTGGCGAGAGGGCGGCGATCGCCTCCAGCGAGGCGTAGCCGGAGCCGGCATCGTCGATGGCCACCTCGATCCCCTTGTCGCGGAACTCGTCGAGCAGTCTGCGGAAGACGGCGTAGTCCTCGATGGCGGCGCGCTCGGTCAGCTCGAAGACGAAGTTCCCGCGATGCTCGGAAAAGAACGTCACCATCTCGTGGATGCGGAACTCCGACTCCTCGAACATCTCCGCCTCGAGATTGAGCAGGAACTTGCGCCCGTTGAGGGCGAAGGAGCGAAGGCGCTTCAGGGCCTGTTCGAGAGCGACGGTTTCCAGCGCCCAGGCCAGATTGGCCTCGCGGGCGAAGGCGAAGAGCATGTCGGAGTTGCGGAACGACGAATGCGGCGCGCCGCGCGTCAGCACCTCGTAGCCGAAGACCGCTCCCCGCTGCGCCCAGACGATCGGCTGGAAGAGCGTGGTCACCTTCTTGCGCCGGATGATGTCGCGCAGCTCGCGCGTGAGCTGCTTCTTGCGCTGCTGCTCGGCGTCGCGCACGGCGTCGCCGGCGGTCTGCATCCCCTGATAGACCTGCCGCTCCAGGCGGATCTGCGGGCGGTAGTCGATGCGCGCGGCGCCGACGAAGAATCCGATCTGCCCCTGCTGCATGCTGGGAAAGCGCTCGCGCATGGCCGCGATCAACCGTTCGCGGACGTCGTTGGCCATCAGGTCGAAGGCCGCTTCCTGCCGCAGATCGCTGCCGCGTGATTCGAAGAAGATGTAGAAGCTCGACCCGCCGACGAGATTGGCCGCGATCAGCGCCTTCGGAAAGCGCGCCCGGGCTTCGGCGGCCACCGCTTCGCCGGCACAGCGCAGGAACTCGTCGAAAAAGGCCCAGCCATACTCCGCCTCGATCGACTCGAACTGTTCGATGTCGACGTAGACGATGCCGATCTCGCTCTGTTCGATCAGCATTTCCTTGAGCCGGCCCAGGACCATCGGCACCGTCGGCAGACCGCTGGCGCGGTCGAAGAGCATGCTCTCCGACGACCGCGGCCCCTCCTCTCCGGCAGGCGATTGGCGATGCTTTCGACGGAGCAGCGCGTCGATGCGCTTGACCACTTCGTCGCGATTGAAGGGCTTGACGAGATAGTCGTCCGCGCCAAGCTGCAGGCCGGTCAACCGGTCTTTGACATCGCCGCGGCCGGTGACGAGCACGACCGCGATCTGCGAGGTGCGCTGCACCGCCTTGAGCGCCTGGCAGACCTCCCACCCGCTCCGCTTCGGCATCATGACGTCGAGCAGGACGACGTCAGGCAGGCGCGACTGTGCAATGGCCAGCGCTTCCTCCCCATCGCGTGCCGTCAGCACCTCGCAATCGAGCGGACGAACGTACAGGGTCAGCAGGCGTTGAACGTCTTCGTCATCATCAGCAATCAGCAGCACCGGCCGCTCAGACATCGTTGGGCAATGATATTGCGTGAATCTTGCCATGCGGTTGCGGGGTCTCGCGGTTTCGCGGTCTCGCGGTGGACGGGTTGCTGGGTTGCAAGGTTGCAAGGTTGCTTAGTGGGCGGTCTCACCCTGCAACCCTGCAACCCAGCAACCCAGCAACCTTGCAACCCAACACCGCGAGACCCCGAAACCGCGCAACCGCGCGACCGCATGTGCTAAGTTCCCACGCCGCAGTTCATCAGGAGAATCATGATCAAATTCGGGACCTCGGGCTGGCGCGGCATCATCGGAGAGGATTTCACCTTTGACAACGTCCGGATCGCCAGCCAGGGCATTGCCAACTACCTGAAGAAATCGAGCCAGAAGGGACGCGGCGTCGTGATCGCCTACGACACGCGCTTCCTCTCCGAAAAGTTCGCCTCGGAAGCGGCGCGCATCCTGGCCTTCAACGACATTCAGGCCTACCTCTGCACGCGCGACGTCCCCACGCCCTGCGCGTCGTTCGAAACGGTTCGCCGCAAGGCCATGGGAGCGATCAATTTCACCGCCTCCCACAATCCGCCCGAATACAACGGCCTGAAGTTCTCGACCTCCAACGGCGCGCCGGCCCTTCCGGAGATCACCAGGCAGATCGAGGAAGAGATCAACCTCGTGGCCGCCACCGGCGAGCGGGTCGACGTCTACGAGAAGGCCGAGCTGATCGAGGAGATCGATCCGAAGGACCGCTATCTCAACGAGCTGAAGACGAAAGTCGACGTCGATACCATCCGCAAGAGCGGCCTGCGCATCGCCATCGATTCGCTCTTCGGCACCTCGCGCGATTACCTCGACTACTTCCTCCTCGAGTCGGGCGTCGAGGTGAAGATCATCCACAACTACCGCGACCCCTACTTCGGCGGCTTCTCTCCCGAGTGCAACGAGAAGAATCTCACCGAGCTGCGCAAGGTGGTCACGGACGAAGGTTTCGACCTCGGCCTGGCCACGGACGGCGACGCCGACCGCTTCGGCATCATCGACGACCGCAACCGCTTCGTCTCCCCGAACGTCATTCTCTCGCTCCTGGCGATCTACCTGAAGCGGGAGCGCAAGATCCCCGGCGGCCTGGCGCGCTCGGTGGCCACGACGCATCTCATGGACGCCATCGCCCGCAAGCTCGATATCGAGCTGCACGAAACGCCGGTCGGCTTCAAGTACATCGGCGAGCTGATTCTCGCCGACAAGATCGCCATGGGAGGCGAGGAGAGCGCCGGCATGTCGATGTACCGGCATCTCCCGGAGAAGGACGGCATCCTGGCCTGCCTCCTGGTCGCCGAGATGGTCGCGCACACCGGCAAGAAACTGAATCAGCTCATCGAGGAGATGTACCAGGAGTTCGGCTACTTCTATTCGAAGCGGATCGACATGAAGCTGACGCCGCAGCTCAAAGAGTCGCTGGCCGGCAAGCTGGCCGATCCTCCGAAATCGATCGATCAATTCGTCGTGCGCGAGGTCAACAAGACTGACGGCGTGAAGTTGATCTTCAACGACAACGCCTGGCTGCTGTTCCGCCTGTCAGGGACGGAGCCCGTCGCTCGCATCTATGCCGAGGCATGCACTCCGAAGGATCTGAAACACGTGCTGGATGCGGGGAAGAAGTGGGCGTTGTCGTGAGGCCTAATCTCATCCTGCCGGTGAGCGTAGCGAACCATGGCAGGATCTCCGGTGATACCGCGCGGGCGCTGGCAACATGCGCAGCCCGCGCAATGCCACCGGAGATCCTGCCGTGTTCGCTGCGCTCACAGGCAGGATTGGGGGTTGGGACCCCCTCATGAACTACCCCTTCGAAAAGCAATTCCTCGTCTGCGTCGGCGGCCGCTGCGGCAATCCTGACCGCGGGATCGAGCGCGGTGAGTTCATCCATGCGGAGCTGAAGGGGCACAACAAGAAAAT
>Ga0247680_1000067_pt1 | contig 54221 bp, 41 predicted proteins | sample CNK21_metaG_FD_182803 | JGI IMG/M metagenome (GOLD analysis project Ga0247680, IMG submission 182803) | Soil microbial communities from Purdue University Martell Research Forest, Indiana, United States - CNK21 | ecosystem: Environmental > Terrestrial > Soil > Temperate forest > Bulk soil...
GTAAGACAAGAAACTGCTCCAAAGTCAGTCACTCGGATTTTTCACCAGTCCCCGTTTCACCGGATTGGCGTGCATATATTCCAGTTTCTCTCGAATCTTCTTGGCGCTGTACACGTTAAAATCGTAGAACCGAGGCTGCCAAAATCGCGGCAACTCCGCGTCTCCGTCCTTAAATGCCAAGCGCATTTGTCCTCTTGCCACGCGGCGTTTCCGTTTTCTCAAATCACGCGAAACGCGCTGCTTCAGAACTTTCAGCGCCAGCGATGGCGTATATTTCGGCCCTTCGCTGATTAGCAGGTGAACATGCTCGGGCATCACAACATACCCGACCAGGAAAAAGTGATAACGCTCACGAATCCTTGCCAGCGCCGCAACGAATGTATTCCTGGCCCGCACTGTCCCCAAAAGCGGCAGCCGCCGGTAGCAGCTGAACGTCAGAAAATGGAGATGGCCCTGTCCGTAGTAGCGCTTGAGTCCCTTCGGCATCGAACGACTCCAAACCCCCACACGTAAAACCGACGTGTGGGGCACCCCCTGTACCAACATCCTAACCCTCCCTTCACCTACGAACATGGTATATTCGCCATCATGATCTCAGTCCACGCGAAAAAACACATCGTGGAAACGCGTCCGGGCCACCCGCCCACGGTCTCACAACAACTATTTCGACAGTGACCCCCATCTGTAAAAAGTCTGGAGGTTAACTCGATGCAAACCGAATTGCGAAGCGCCGGTCCAGCCGTACTCATAGTGAAGTGCTGGGGGCCACTCATCTGGGTCATCGGTGCCCTCGGCGTTTTCGGTGCGGACTTCCCAACCTGGAGATTTCTTCCTGCCCTTCCGCTTCTTTTGTTAGCGGTCTTCCACCTGTCAGTCGCAGTTGTTGAACTCCGTGGTGGCATCATACGCTATCGGCGTCTCTTTAAATGGGCCGAGATACAATCCGAAGAAGTTCTTAGTGCCAGACCTGTATGGCCGCCGCTCATCGGTTCCATTAAGCTGAAAAAATTCGTCTTCCCGTGGGGCAGACTCTACTTCGTTCTCGACAAGAATAGAGAATCAAATCCTTTTCGGCGAGGCTTGTTTCCTCTACTCCGGTATCTTAACGAGGAAGAACCCTACACAAACTCGCAAAGCTCTGCTGTCCCCACCGAGCCGCGCTCCGGCGGGTGGCCCCCAGGCTGATGGGGTTAACGATGTTGGGTGCCGCATCCCTTGTGATTTTCAAGGGTGCGGGTTTTGACTTTCCCACACATTTCCACAGCTGTCTTGATCTGCCCCCATTCTACGCACACGGAATCATACGACATCCGAATCGCCTAACTGCACAGCTCTTGCCTCCGGCAGTGGGGCGAGTTGCGGCTCGTTTCCGATTCAAGCAAACAGACCTGACCACAAGACAAAACCTGCTTAAAAAGAGATAATGCTTTCATCTCGGACGGAGTTCTCTCAGGGAGCAACGTCGCCTTTCTCCCTGAGCACATTTTTATTTTGCCCAGTGAATTCTTGCACCCGCAGCCAGTCTATGTTGCGGGTGCTTCTATCTCGGAGTCGTAGGGCTTGCCCTCTTTGCCTCAGCCACCTCCGCGCAAAGCGGAGCGCCTTCTTCTGGTGCTCTTTCTGCTCTCTCTTCCCCTGCTCAATCCCTGGGTGCGCGGAGACGGCGTCGGCTACTACGCTTTCGCGCGCGCTCCGCTCATCCAGCACAATCTTGATTTCGCCCCTGATTATCAGCAGGCCAACGCCAGCTTCCGCGAAAATCGTCTCGATAAAAACGGCCAGCCCTTCGCCGATTTACGCACGCGCACCGGCCACCTCCAAAATCACTTCACGGTGGGACCTGCGATTCTCTGGGCTCCGTTTCTTCTCGTCGCGCACGCCGGCGTTCTTCTCGCGCGCTCTTTGGGCTCGGCCATTCCCGCCGACGGCTTTTCTACGCCCTATCGCATCGCCATGGCGCTGGGTACGGCGCTCTGCGGTTTTCTTGCCCTGCTCATTTCCTTCCGGCTCGCGCGCAAGTACGTTGACGAGGGCTGGGCCTTGCTCGCCACTCTGGGGATTTGGGGGGCCAGCTCGCTTCCCGTTTACATGTATTTCAATCCGTCTTGGTCCCACGCCCACTCGGCTCTTGTCGTGGGGCTTTTTCTTTGGTACTGGGACAAAACGCACGACTCGCGCACGCTTCTTCAATGGATCCTGCTCGGCGCGATCGCTGGATTGATGCTCGACGTCTACTACGTAAATGCCATGTTGTTAATCGTGCTGCCGTTCGAAGCCCTTCGGGAATATGCCTCAGCCTTTCGAAAGCGCCAGCCGAACTCACCCGCCTCTGGCAGCACAAATATGCCGGACACATCTGGCGTACCTGGCGTGCCGCGCATCACCGCGGAAAGCTCTCCTCTTAGACCGAGCCTCGCGCAACTTCTCGCGTGGCATCTCGTTTTCGTCGTCACTCTTCTGATTTGCCTTCTCCCCACCTTCATCGCCCACCACATCATTTACGGCAGCGCATTCGAAACGGGCTACATTTCCATCCGTCAATGGAATTGGACTTCGCCGCATCTTATGGCCGTACTTTTTTCTTCCGACCATGGCCTGATTTCTTGGACTCCTATTCTCCTCTTCGCGCTCGTTGGCCTGTTTGCGTTCTGGCGCAGCGTGCCGCGCGTGGGCGCCATTTTTCTGGGCGCGGCGCTCGCTTTTTATTATTTCATCGCGTCGTATCCGGATTGGGCGGGCATTTCATCCTACGGCAACCGCTTTTTTGTTTCGCTCACTCCGCTTTTTATTCTGGGGCTCGCCGTTTTTCTTGAGCGGTTCACACGCATCTTTCGAACGCGCCGCGCCGCGCTTGCCGCTGCGTGCATTTTCCTTGCCTGTTTTGTTTTCTGGAATGCGGGGCTCATGTTTCAGTGGGGCTCGCACCTTATTCCCGCTCGCGGCCCGATTTCTTTTCCGGAGATGATTCGAAATCAATTTCTCGTGGTCCCGCGCCAGATTACGTCGCAGCTCGAGACGTATCTATTTCACCGCAAAGCCCTCATGCAGCAGATCGAGGAGGGCGACATGGAACAGCTCAAGAAAAATCCCCCACCCCCCTGATCGCTTCCATTCTCCCCAGATTGGAGGGCGCCGAGCGTCGCGAGGGACCGGCATCTCTGCTAATCTAATCAGGGATTCATCCGACCCTCTTGGGACTTCAGGAAGACTCGATGGCTTCGGTCACCGCACCCGCTACGCCTCTTCCGGTGCAGCACGCCGCGCCGGCGATCGTGCGGATTGAGCCGCCGCACGGCTGGCTCGATTTGCGCCTCGGCGAAGTGTGGGCATACCGCGAGCTGCTCTATTTCTTCGTTTGGCGGGACGTAAAAGTTCGCTACAAACAAACGGCGATCGGCGTGGCGTGGGTGGTGCTACAGCCGCTGCTGACCATGGGTGTGTTCACGCTTTTTTTCGGGCGGCTGGCCAAGTTGCCGTCAGACGGGTTGCCGTATCCGGTTTTTTATTTCACGGCGCTCGTACCCTGGACGTACTTTGCGACCGCGCTGCAGTCCTGCACAGCAGTGGTGGTCGATAATCAACGGGTGATCACGAAAGTATTTTTTCCGCGGCTGGTGCTGCCGATTTCGGCGGTGATTTCCGGGCTGGTGGATTTTTCGATCGGGTGCGTGGTGCTCGGCGTGGTGCTGGGGATATACGGGATTCGGCCGGGACTCGGCGCGCTGTGGCTGCCGGTGCTGCTGCTGCTGGCCGTGCTGACGGCGCTGGGGGTGGGCTTGTGGATGTCCGCGCTGAATGCGCTGTATCGCGACGTGAAATATGTGGTGCCATTTTTGGTGCAGTTCTGGATGTTCGCATCGCCGGTGGCGTATCCGTCTTCGCTGGTGCCGGTGCGGTGGAGGTGGCTGTACGGGCTGAATCCCATGGCGGGGGTGATTGACGGATTCCGGTGGACGCTGACGGGGCACGGGACGCCGCCCGGTCCGCTGCTGCTGGCTTCGACGGCTGCGGTTGTGCTGGTGCTGGTGGGCGGGCTGTTCTTTTTCCAGAGAATGGAAGGTGCGATTGCGGACCGGGTGTAATTGGAGGTTGGAGGGCTGAGAAAAATGGGAGAGGAGAAAGAGAGGAAGGAAGAAGGATGGAGCCCCACCCCCCGGTGTTTTTTGTAAGAGTGGCAGACAAAGGACTTACGGGTGAGGGGTGCTGTAAGAGTGGCAAATGCGAGACTTAAAGTTGTTTTGTTTTCAATGAGTTGCGTTGGGTCTGTAGGAGTGGCAAGCAAAGGACTTAGAGGAAGGACATTTCTTGATGAAGTGCAAGAAAGCGAAGGACGAACTAATCCGGCGAGCGGTGTCAAGACGGAGATCAGCGCCGAATTCATACGGCATGTTAGCGCGAGAGTTATATGCAGTCAAGGGAAATGCATCGAACGGCTATTTTGAGGGGTTGAACGGTCGTTAAACGAGGTTGAAAGGTTTGAAGGCTGAAGCGATGAGCGGAGCGGTCATACAGGGAGAGGGGCTTGAGGAAGCGGTGTCGGCGCGGGGTGACAGATCGCGGATGAACTCCTCGTTACACTCCTGGGATTCCGCGAAGCGCATCCCCGAGCTCGACGGCCTTCGCGGCCTCGCCATTCTTCTGGTTTTCCTGTCTCATTATCTGGGCGGATCTGAGCACCAGGTTCATCCAGACTGGCTGAGGCGCATTATCAGCGCCACCAACATCGGCTGGAGCGGAGTGGATCTTTTCTTCGTGCTTTCCGGATTCCTTATCGGCGGCATTCTGTTGGATGAGCGCCGTTCTTCGAGCTACTTCCGGACTTTTTATCTGCGGCGCATGCACCGCATTCTCCCCATCTATTATCTGTGGATTCTTCTGTTCGCGGCGATCGTGAGCGCGGCATTGCTGGGCGCACCGTTTCCCTATCACGTCAACCGTCACGATTTGCTGCAAATTCCGCTGCAGCTTGCGTTTTTGCAGAACATGCAATTTGACCGAGCGCCGTTCATCTTCATCTGGTTTCTGGTCACGTGGTCTCTCGCGGTAGAGGAGCAATTCTATCTTCTGGCTCCGCCGCTGGTGCGCTTGCTGTCTCTACGCCACCTAATTTACGTTCTCTTCGCAGCCGTGGTTGTCGCGCCCTTTGTACGTCTATATTTGTTCGAACACATGCCGACGGGCAGCCTGGCGCCGGCTTTCGTCCTTCCCGGCCGCGCCGATACTCTGGCATGCGGCATTCTTTTGGCCATCGGCTGGCGCCAGGAGGCGTTTCACAAGTTTCTTGCGCGGCAGCGCGGGCTGCTTCAGGGGGCTGTTTTGTTCCTGCTCCTCGGTGTGATCCTCATGCTGCCCCGGCTGGTGGGAGATATTACCCTTCTTCGCGCGACGCTGGGCTTCTCCTGGTTCGCCGCTTTGTACAGTTGTCTAGTTCTATTGGTTCTTTCACAATCAGGGGGCTGGCTCGCGGCGGTCATGCGCTGGAAACCTCTGCGCTCGCTCGGGGCCATCTCCTATTGCGTGTACATCATCCATTTGACCATCCTGATCCTCGCGCACCAGCTTATTCTTCACGCTGGTCCGCAGATTCGGACTCTTTCGGGCATTGCCGTCACATGCTTTGCGGCCGTTTCTGCTGTGGCGGTGGCCTCGATTTCGTGGCGCTACTTTGAGAAGCCGCTGATCACGCGCGGGCACACTTATTCCTATGTGGAGAGGCCGGCGGTATGAGCGCCGGGGTGATACACGGGGAGGGGCTGGGGAAGCGGTACCGGCGCGGGCTCCTCGTTTTTCAGGGAGAGGAGGGCTCCGTTGGCGACCGTGTCTAACGTCAAGCATCTCGTCGTCCGCGCTTTCAACGCGGCCGGCTTGAACGTCAGCCGCATCCGTCCGGCTGCGGCGCCCAGGGCCAGCATGGCCGGCGGACTTGCGCAACTCGCGGCGCTCGGATTCCGGCCGCGTACGGTCATTGACGCCGGCGTGGCCGACGCCACTCTCGAGCTTTACGAGACTTTCAAGAATGCCTCTATTCTCCTTATTGAGCCGCTCGTCGAGTTCGAGCCGTTCCTCCGCCGCATCTGCGCGACTTACAAGGCGCAATACGTCCTGGCGGCGGCTGGCTCATCCCCGGGTTTCGCCACTCTCAATGTCCATCCGGACAAATTCGGTTCCAGCCTACTGAGAGAAGTTGAAGGGGCATCCGTCGACGGAGTTGCCCGCACGGTCCCCGTAGCCACGATCGACGAGGAGTGCGCGAAGAGAAATCTCGCTGGTCCATATCTCATCAAGGTGGACGTGCAGGGTGCGGAGCTTGAGGTACTTGCGGGTGCCACGCGGACGCTTGAGGAAGCTGAAGCTGTCGTCCTGGAAGTATCACTTTTCGGTTTCCTGGTCGGCGGGCCGCAATTCTATGACATGGTCCACAGGATGAAGCAATCCGGGTTCGTGGTATACGATCTATTCGGCGAGAATTATCGTCCTATGGACGGCGCTCTGGCTCAGGTGGATATGATTTTCGTGCGTGAGGGTGGGCTTTTCCGGCGCTCTCACGCTTACGCCACTCTCGAACAACGTGCAGCCCAAACACGTGAGTTGCAGGCGCGATTCGAGCTGCAAGCGAAGAAACTCTCATGAGCACAGCGGTTATACAGGGGGAGGGGCTGGGGAAACGGTACCGGCGCGGAGTGACGGTGGACGTGGGGCTGCGGCATGCGCTGGAACGGTTCGTGAAGTCGCCGCTATCGGCGTTTCGGAAGAAGGAGGAGACGTTCTGGGCGCTGAAGGACGTGTCCTTGCAAGTGAAGGAAGGCGAGGTGCTGGGGCTGATCGGGCGGAACGGCGCGGGGAAGACGACGCTGCTGAAGATCTTGTCGCGGATTACGAAGCCGACGACCGGATGGGCGGAGATTCACGGAAAGGTCGGGTCGCTGCTGGAAGTGGGGACGGGATTCCATCCGGAGCTGACGGGGCGGGAGAATACGTTCCTGAGCGGAGCAATACTGGGAATGAAGAAGCAGGAGATAGCGCGGAAGTTCGATGAGATCGTGGCGTTCGCGGAGCTGGAAAAGTTTATCGATACGGCGGTGAAGCACTATTCGAGCGGGATGTACGTGCGGCTGGCGTTTGCCGTGGCGGCGCACCTGGAGCCGGAAATTTTGCTGGTGGATGAAGTGCTGGCGGTGGGGGATATCAATTTCCAAAAAAAATGCCTTGGGAAAATGGGCGATGTAGCGAGGGCGGGACGGACGGTGGTGCTCGTTAGCCATCAGCTCAATCAGATCCGGCGGCTCTGCCACCGTGTAGTCTGGGTGGATGACGGTTTGGTTCGCCTCAATGGCAATACACACGAGGTCGCCTCCGCCTACGAGTCCGCCATGGCCCGCGATGGAGACAATGGCCATTCGAAGCAGCGAGATCCCGGCACCAAGGGCCGCTTCCTCCGGTGGGAAATTGCCAAGTCAGGCGGTGGCGATAGGTGCGTACTCAACGACCTGGAACCAGTGACCATCAACTTCACCGTCGACGTTCGGAGGCCCATGGCAAACGCACACTACGGGGTCGCCCTGCGCAATTATGAGCAGCAGGTGATCTGGGCCTGGGCCACGGAGCCTTTGCGGCTAGAAATTGGGGAGCACCAACTCTCTCACACATTTCCGATGCTCCCTTTGCGCCCCGGACCATACACGTGGCTCGCGGCGCTATACGATGACGGAGATTTAGTTGACTGGTGGGACTGTGTGCCCGAGATGATCGTGGCCACAGAGGTGTACCAGCATCCCCAAGAGGAATGGAAGGGGATCTTGAACCTTCCGTCCAGATTCGAGGTTGCCAGTTAGAGATGGCGACGTTCCTTCACCCATGCTGAGCGAACACTACACGGGGTCATTTTACGAGCAGCTCCGAACTGGCGCGAAACGGTCTGCTGAAATCATTGTTCCGCTGGTCTTGAATCTCGTTCCCGCACGAAGCGTGGTGGACGTCGGTTGCGGCGACGGAAGCTGGCTGGCTGCTTTTCGGAAATTCGGCGTGGACGAGATACTTGGGATTGACGGTGAGTACGTTGACCCAGTCCTCCTACAAATTCCGCGGGACTGCTTCCAAGCCGTAAACCTAACGAGGTCTTTTGGACTGGGACGTATCTTCGATATGGCTATATCACTAGAGGTCGCCGAGCACCTCCCATCCGACTCCGCTCCAGTTTTTGTGGAATGTCTGACTCGCCTGGCTCCGGTTATCCTCTTCTCTGCGGCGATTCCATTCCAGGGCGGGACCGACCACGTCAATGAGCAGTGGCAGGATAAATGGGCGGCACTTTTCCGAGGACACCGCTACCTCGCGGTAGACTGTATTCGGAAACGAGTCTGGGCTAACGAAGCTGTGGAGTGGTGGTATGCACAAAACACCCTGCTGTTTGTACAGGCTGGACTTCTTGAGAACAATGGGGCGCTCAAGGCGGAGTTTGAGAAAACCAATCCTGACCAACTTTGTCTAGTTCATCCCCGGCAATACATGCAGGTGCTCGCTACGTCAAGACAATCAACCTTTGAGCCGGGAGTCAAGGCGGCTGCTCGTCACCTTCTGACTTGCTTGAGAGATGGGGTGGGAAGAAGACTGCACGCGACCCCGAATGAGGAGGCGCCGCCGCGCGCAGGTGGCGACCCTGCTGACTTACCGACGAGGCGTTGAGCGTGCCATGGCCTCTCCGACCATCACTATCCTGATTACGACGTACAACTACGGGCCATTTCTGGAGCAGGCCATCGATAGCGTTCTAGCGCAGGACTTCCCGCTCGAGCAGGTCCAAATTCTTGTAGTCGACGATGGTTCTACGGACGACACCAGGGAGCGCGTGAAGAAATATGGCCCGCGCGTCGAGTATTTCTTCCAGGTAAACAGGGGGCAGGCGGCAGCGCTAAATTTGGGCTTTAGCAAAGCGTGCGGGGAGATAATCTGCCTGATGGACGCGGACGATCTGTTTCTGCCGGGGAAGTTGGGGAGGATTGTGGAGGCGTTTGAGCGGGACGCCGGGCTGGGGATGGCCTATCACCGGCTGCAAGAGTGGCATACGAGCACGGACGAGCGGCGGAGCTGGGAGTTCGTGGAGGTGTCAGGGGATCTCCATAAGGAGCCTGAGAAATTCGCGTTGTTTGTTCCACAACCCACGTCGGCGGTTTCTTTCCGGCGAAGCTTTGTGGAAAGACTGTTGCCCATCCCCGAAGAGATCCGCATGCTGGCGGATTGCTATCTGGTGTCGCTAATTCCGTTGTTGGCGCCAGTCTTGGCGATTCCAGAATTCCTGAGCGTCTACCGCATCCACGGGAAGAACTCATACACAAGCATGGAAGACGATATGCCGATCGAGACGAGAAGAAACAAACTGAAGATGTGGCAAATCGTGACGGAGGCGATGCGCAAATGGCTTGAGGAGCACGGCTACACGAGGAAGCAACGGGCGGTGAAGGCGATGACGGACCGGTGGACAAGCTTTGTGGAGCGCGAAGAGTTTACAGTGATGGCGCCGGGGCGCGTGCGCTTTTTCCGGTACCTTTTGCAGTGTTACCGGTATCGATATCCGCTGATGAGCTGGAGGTTGCGGGCGATCAATTTGTCGAATGCGGTGGGCGCTCTCTTCGTCGGATACCAGCGCTTTCACCGGCTTGATGAGCTCCGCGAAGGCCTGACGCGCTGGCTGCGCGCACCCACGAGCAAGGACTCCAGCCCGCCCCCGAGCTGAGAAATTATTCTAATTGGCACATTCAGGTACCGAGCAAACCGAATATGCGCCCGTGTTTCGATCATACGCAAAATGCCGGAATAGGGCTGGTATCCTGTGCTCCAATGAGAATCAGGGCCGTCCTGCATGCGTCCGAGGCAACCGAAACATGACCTCCGGTGGAAATAGGCCTGTGAAATCTAGAGGCATGATGGCAAGAGGCAGACGCTGGTGAGCGACACGGGCGGGGTCACGATTCTGGCGATGCCCAAACGATTTCGGGGGCACGTCGGTACCATCCAGCGGAACGCGATCGCGAGCTGGACCAAGCTGCAACCGAGACCAGAAATCATCCTTTTTGGCCATGAAGAGGGCGCTGCCGAATGCGCCCGTGAATTTGGACTCATCCATATTCCTGAAGTGGCCCGGAACCGCTATGGTACGCCGCTCCTGGCCGGCATCTTCGCTGATGGCGAGCGGTGTGCCGGCCACGATCTTTTGGCGTACGTCAATGCGGATATAATTCTCCCGGCGGAGTTCATCAAGGGCGTCGAGAAAGTGCGTCTAACCTTTCCGAAGTTCCTCGCGGTTGGGCGCCGCACTAACCTGGAGGTTCGCGAACCGCTGGACTTCAGCGAGGGCTGGGGGGAGAAACTCAAGGAACGCATGCGCCGCGAAGGGTCGCTCGAGAGCCATACAGCCATCGACTGTTTTGTGTTTCGGCGAGGGACGTATGTAGAGGTTCCCCCGCTGGCGATCGGACGTGTGTGGTTCGATCAGTGGTGCATCAAGTACGCGCGCAAGAGAGGATTGCCAGTTATCGACCTAACGAACTTTGTGCACATGGTTCATCAGCTTCATGATTACGGCCACGTCGCCGGGGGGAGACAGTGGGTCTATGGCGGCGCTGAGGCGGAGGAAAATCTTGACTACTACGGCGAGCGGCCTCACACGTACACAATCCTGAGCGCGACGCACGTAATGACGGAAGGCGGCTCGATCCGAAGAGTGTTTTGGCGGAGGGAAGCAGCCGAGGTTAAAAGATTTTTATGGGAAGTGTTTGTGCATAAGACTCTGGGGCTGAGGAGGCGTCTTGGATTGAGCCGCCGGGAGCGGGTATAAAGCCCATCCGTGAGCAGGGATCGCAGGGAATCTATTCCTCCATAGTAATATATACTACCGTGTAGCTAGTTCCGCTTTCGGCGAAGGCGCACTCAAATCCGACCTAAATGATTACCGCTCAATAACTTAGTAAAGGGAAGGGACTTGTCGCGGGAGCCGCTGCCGGGTAATGTTAGTGGTTGGATTTGGGGGAAGTGCTTCTGTAGTTCGTAAGGGACGGTTTCGTGTTCTGGTGGGCTTTACTGGCATGCGGTGTGGCGGCCCTGCTCCTTCTTCTTGGGCTATTCGTGTGGGTTTCCTCGGATCCTGGTATTGACGGAGATATCTCCCGCGCGCGTATTCGCGACGAGCAAGACTATAGAGCTTTGCGACGGGCAGGCAAATTAGGCGCCGAATAAGAACGTCCTTCCAGATCGCGGTGTTCTTCTCGTTCAATCAGTTCGGCTACAGCAGGGTGATCGCAACGCTCGCGTCAGCGTGAGCGCTTGAGGGCACGCGTGTGGAGCGAGTGACGGCGCAGGTCTAGACCCTGCAGTTTGGGTCTCGGTTAGTCGATTTACCACTGGACACCGGGATAGAAGCTGGGCATGCGAAAGCCACGATACGCATATTGCCCGGTGATGTTCATCTGCCAAACGGTCTGGGGTGAAGAGGTCTGAGTCACTTCAAGAATCGCGGCAGACGTAACGGTTGGTATTAGATTGGAGCTCTCGTCGTACTCCACGTTGCCGTTCTTAAGAACTTCGGCATTCCCTCCAAAAAAAACATAAGACGGGGTGGTCGGATGGAACATCAAGGTCGCGATCATGGCGTTTTCATCGAGGTTCAACAGAGGAACGGTGCTATAGCAAGCGGGCTGTCCAGCAACGCCGCAGGTTCCGCCGGGGAGGACAGATACGCCGCGGTCGTCGCCATTGTCAAAGAGGACCATCGAAAATTGGCCGCTGGTGTTGGTTGTGGTGAAAGAAGGACCGTGCTGGGCGTAGAACCAATCGAAGGGATTAGTATCGGTTGAGCCGTCGGCATTTAATAGGGTGAAGTCGCCCTGGTAGCCGAGGCGCCAAAGGATGTTTCCGGTGCCGGCGCCGTTGTTGTAGTCAACTTTCACGAGCCAGTTCTGATGACGAATGGAAACGATGAGATTGCCGTCATCGGCCGAGTAAATGACCGCGTTGGAGTGCGTCCAGTCAGGATAGAGGTATGGCCTCCGATTGATGTCCAGATGATCGAATTCATTCCATAGCCAAACAGGATTGTGATTTTGGTCCAGGTCGATGAGGACGTCTCCGGTAACGGTCGTTCCCGATATGACTCGCTGGGTGGAAGCAATGACGACGAGGTGGCCGTTGGGAAGAGGGACGAAATCGTGATGCGTCCCAATTACCGTGATGTTGCAGCCGGTGCACGTAGCAGCGGCGAGCGCTGTGTTGAGTTGCGCCGCCGTCATTTGCCAAATGGTATTTCCCCCTAAATCTATTTCCTGAAGGAACGAATTAGCGCCATCCGGCGAAGCCCCGCCAAAATTAATCAGAAAGTGGCCGTTTGGGAGCAGCTTGATCGGGTTCGCCAAGACTCCGGGGGCGAGCACAGGATTGTAGGCCCAAAGCACGTTGCCAGCTAAATCCGTGACTGCCAGAGGGGCCTGGCCCGTTCCGGCACCTAGAGTGAGTAAATCTAAGAGCTCGACGCCGGGCTGCGGGGTCATGCCGGGGGTCGTGGTAGTCGTGATGTTCGGCAACTGTGCCGGTTGGAGGGCGCCGGTGGTGAAGGTTTGGTCGGAGTCGTTGAAGGAGGTGCCATCGGCGAACTGGAGGACGCCGCGCATGTGGTAGGGAGTGGATTGCTTCATGCCGGCGACGTAGAGGCTGAGGGGGCCGCCGAAGGCAGGGGTGGGCTGAGTCCAAGTGGTGAGGCCGTAGTTGGTATCGAGGCCAAACTGGACGCTGATGTTGGCGGAGGCGGCGGTGGAGACGGTGTACTGGGCGACCTGGACGTTATTGGTGGCGGCGAAGGAGCCGGGAGCGACGACGTTGACGGAAGCGGAGGCGGATTTGGAGGGGTCGGTCTTGCTGGTGGCGGTGACGGCGACGATCAAGCTGGGCGAGCCGGGAGGAGGAGTGTAAAGGCCGGAGGCGTCGATGACGCCCGCGGGAGCCGCGGCGCCAGGGCCAGAGTTGGTGGAGGCTGCGAGCGACCAAGTGACGCCGTTCGGGTCGCCGGAGGCGGTGAACTGCAAGGACTGGCTAACGGCAATGGCGGATTTGGGCGGAGTGAGGGTGATGGCGATGGGGTTGGCGGTGCCGGATACGCTGACGACCTGGGGAGAGTCGGCGGCGTTGTCGGTGAGGGTGATGGTTTCGGAGCGCTGGCCGGGGGCGGTGGGCTGGAAAGTCAGAGAGATGGTGCAGGTAGCCTGGGAGGCGACTAAGCCGCTGCAAGTATTGGAGTTAGTGAAATCGCCGGGGTTGGCGCCACCGGGGGTGACGGAAAAGATGTTGAGGGCGCCGGAGCCGGAATTGGTGACGGTGACGACGATGGGGCTGCTGGAGGCGCCCTGGGTGGTAGCGGGAAAGGCGACGGGGTTGGGCGAAATGGCGGCAGCAGGCCTGCCAGGCGCGGGCGTCTTCTGCACCTGGCCGCACCCGGCGGCAAAAAAGAGAAGCGAAAAAATGGAAAAAGTGAGCGAGCGATTCCCAAACAACCGGTTTTTAGACAACGTAGTTGTTCCCCCAGCGTGAGTTTAGAAAGTCTGTAGCAGTAACTATAATGTACAAAAACGAAGGAAAAAGTTCCGCGATTGCTGGGTGTTGTTTCATTTAGGTAAAGATTGCACTTTAGGGAACAACGAAGAATGAAATCGTTGAAACAGCCCAAGAGCCGATTTCTAGACAAGGGAGTTTTCTCTGGAGCGAGAGCTTGGGAGGAACTGGGACCCCGAAGATGAATAACACAAGCTGGGAAAAAGTTTTTCGACTTATTTATTTTTTTCTGGAGAAGGCCGGCCGGGCGGAGGGAAGACGGACGCCCGACGCGGCGGATTCGAATGATAATGAATTATCATACAGATAGGAAGTACTCGTAAATAAATGTTGTTGCATTTTTAAAGAAATATAATTACTATTCTTCTACTTCTTAGTACCGCTATTCTTAAATCGAGGTTACCTCGCTTCAGCCGGCGGTAGGAAGGGCTTTGGCGGCTGTGCGGGCCTTGGGCGCGCCGGATCCGCCGAGGCGCGAAGGTACGGCCACCCGGAAGCCCCTACGGGAAAAGAGCCGACATGGAGTCCAGCCCCATGTCCGTGATGAATAGAATGCCGCCCGCTTCCGCGGAAGTTGCGGCGCCGAGCATCAGCCAAGAATTCACGCTAAAAATCACGCCGTTCGATCAGCGGCACTACCGAAGGCTGATCGCAGCACGAGCGGAGACCATCCATCACATCGTAGGAAAGCTGAAGGACGGGAATAAATTAAGCAGCGCGCTGGATGCGGGGTGCGGCGCGGGCTTTTTTACGAAGACGCTGGAGGAGTGCGGATTGAATGCGTGCGGCATCGACGGGCGAGAAGAGAACATCGTGGGAGCGCGGAAACGATACCCGCGCCTGCCGTTTGAGAGGATGGATATCGAGGACGCGCGGATCCGGGAGCTCGGGCGGTTCGATTTTGTGCTGTGTTTCGGATTGCTCTATCACCTGGAGAACCCGCTGCTGGCGATGCGCAACTTGCGGGCGGTGACTGAAAAATGTCTGCTGCTGGAAAGCATGTGCGTTCCCGGCGACGAGCCGTGGATGCTGCTGCGGGAGGAGCCGCGAGGCGACGATCAAAGTCTGACGGACCTGGCGTGGTATCCGAGCGAGGGGAGCCTGGCAAAGATGCTTTACCGGGCCGGCTTTGGCTACGTCTACCGTGCGATTCCATTGCCGGCGCACGACGACTTTCGCGACACTGCGGAGCACACGCGCAAACGGACGGTGCTACTGGCGTCCGACGCGCCGGTAGATGTCGCGGGATTCCGTCTGTATCCGGAGCCGCGGGAAGCGCAGGATCCCTGGAGCAAAACGGGTGCGTTGCGCCCCACGGTGGCGCAACGCGTGGGGAGGTTCCTGACGAGTCCCGCGCGCGGGAAATACATCACTCTGGCGATGCGAGCGCGGCGCGCGTTTCCGGAGATGCCAATTCCGCTGCGGCTGAAGTTTGGCGCGTGGTGGCTGGCGGAGAAGGGCGCGCTGGATCACGAGCTGATATACAATGGCTTTGAGGAGAAGGAAGTCCGCTTTGTGGAGCGGCTCCTACGCCCGGGAATGACCGTGCTGGATGTCGGCGCGCACCATGGGTTATACACGTTGCTTCTGTCAAAACGCGTAGGGCGCGGGGGAAGAGTGATGGCGTTCGAACCGTCCGAGAGAGAATGCCGGCGGCTGGCGAAGCATTTGCGTGTGAATCGCTGCCGAAACGTGGAGGTGGAGTGTTGCGCGCTGGGGAACGAATGGGGCGAAGCGGATCTGTTTGTAGTGGAAGGCTGGAGGGACTGGGGAAACAGTCTGCGGCCACCGGCCGTGTCGGAGCCGACGCGGCGGGTTCGGGTGCCGCTGCGCAAGCTGGACGACGTGCTTGAGGAGCGCGGCGTCCAGCGAGTGGACTTCATCAAATTAGACGCCGAAGGCAGCGAATTGGCGGTGCTGCGGGGAGCCCGCAGGCTGCTGCAAACGGCGCCGCGGCCGGCAATTCTCGCCGAAGTAGAAGATACGCGAACTCTCCCCTGGGGATATGCGGCTCGCGAGATCACGCAACTACTTGCGCGATGGAACTATCGCTGGTTCGCTATGAGCGAGGTGGGCGGGCTTTATCCAGTGTCGCCCGACGAGGACGCTTATGACTCGAATCTTGTGGCGCTTCCCGACGAACGAGCCGGGGAATTTCGACGACTGCTTGCCGAATCACCTGGTCCGGGCGTTCGTGCGGTTTGCCAAGAGGGTGGCGCCCTTTCACACTCTTGAAATTGGAGTTGGTTGGAGCCTGCAAAAGGATCGGGCGCTGAGATTCTCTTCAGAAAGCGGCGCCGGCGAATCCGCCATTATTTTGCGCGGACCGGACGCAGCTGGATGATTCATAGCACGGGAAAATGCTTACGTTCTTTACCACGGCTAAGCCGTTCGCCGGGCATAACGGTGTCATTCAGCGAAATGCGCTGAAAAGCTGGACGCTGGTACATCCGGACGCGGAGGTCATACTCTTCGGGGATGACGAGGGCGCAGCCCGCGCCGCGAAGGATCTGGGGATTCGCCATGAACCCCACACCGAGAAGAATGAGGCCGGCTCGAACCGTATGGATTATATGTTTGCGCGGGCGCAGGCCATCGCGCGGAACGACGTTCTCTGTTACAGCAACTGCGACATTATTTTCCTGAGGGATTTGCGCCCGGCCGTGGAACGCGTTTTGTCGGCCCACCGGGAATTCCTGATGGCCGGCCGCCGTTGGGACACGGAGATTACGGAACCTTGGGAATTCGAAAGCGAAGATTGGCAAGAGCGCATCCGCAATCTCGCTTTGCACACCGGCAGGCAGCGCCCACCTGATTGGATCGACTATTTCGTCTTCTCTCGTGGTTTATTCCAGGACTTGCCGGCCCTCGTGGTGGGCCGCGTTTTTTGGGACAACTGGACGCTCTGGAAAGCGCTGGAAATGGGAAAGCCCGTAGTGGACGCCTCGCGGGCGGTCCTGGCCGTCCATCAGAATCACGATTACGGACACCATCCCCAGGGCAAGGAAGGCGTGTGGCGGGGAGAAGAAGCGGGAGCAAATCAAAGGCTGGCCGGCGGATGGAAGCATTTGCGGACGATTGCGGATGCGACCGAAGTGCTGGGCAAGGAAGGCCTCAAGAAAAACACGAGACGTTACCTTTCGGCGATCCAGCGCTATGTGAGACAAGGGGGACGCATCGCGCTTTACAACATCTGGCAGCCGGCCTGGTTCTCCATTCTCGGCATCACGAGACCGCTCCGCAGCGCGGTAGGGCTGCGCTCTCCGAACCTGCCTCGTTTTCGCGGGAAAGACTAATGCCATGGGAATTCAACCATGAGCGCTCCCCTGGTGACGGTGCTGATCGATAGCTACAACTACGGGAGATATATTGAAGAAGCTATCGATAGCGCGATAAAGCAAAAGTTTCCGCACGAACTGCGCGAGATTCTGGTTGTCGACGACGGTTCGACGGACGACACGCCGGAGCGCGTGAAAAAGTACGGCGATTCAATTCGCTACTTTCGCAAGGCGAACGGCGGGCAGGCGTCGGCGTTCAATTTCGGTTTCGCCGAGGCGCGCGGCGAGATCGTCGCGCTGCTGGATGCCGATGACGTGTGGCTGCCGGACAAACTGCGGCGGGTGTGCGGAGCCTTCGAGAAGAATCCCCAAGTGGGCATGGTTTATCATCAGACGCATTGGTGGAGGGCCGGGGAAGAAATCACCGGGGACCCAAACTTTGTGGAAGTATCCGGCAGGGTTCCCGCGAACCGAATCTCTCTTTTGCGTTATCCGATGAGCAGCACCTCTTGTGTGGCGTTTCGGCGAGACGCTCTGCATTCAGTTTTACCCGTGCCGGAATCCTTGCGCTCGCAGGCCGATGCTTACTTGACGGCGCTCATTATTTTTGTGGCACCGGTGGCCGCGCTTCCCGAACCTCACGCGAAATACCGCCTTCACGGAGCAAATCTCTTCCAAACGAACGGAGGCGAAGCCAGTCGCAGCAGGATCAGGCACCGCATGGCCATGCGCGCGGCGCTTTCGTCAGAAATCCGTGGGTGGCTCGAGCGCCACGGGCACGATTTGTCTTCGCCCGATTTACGAGACTACCTGAAACAGTGGACCAAGGCGCAAGAGCAGGACGATTTCGAACTTCACAAGCCGAATCGCTGGAGATATTTCCAGCATTTGGTGGAATACCCGCGCATCTACCGGGACATCAAGTCCGCCCGGCATCGCCTTTATGACTACGTTCGAGCCTTCGGCGCCCTGTTATTGGGCTACGACCATGTACATCTCGTGGATGACCTGCGACGAGTCTACAAAGGACTTCCGGACAAACGAGCGAAGGAAGCCAAGAGTTCCGAAGAACGGAAGGAATCGCTCGCAACGAACTGAGGTAAGAGCAAGCATTTGTATTTCCCGCCCCGGCTTATAGAATGAAAAGGACTTGCCTCCAGGCCGACGCAGCTGCGGATGAACCGCCGCATGAGAGCCGCAAGAAAAGAAAGATGGAGAAAGAGCGCACATGAAACGCGCAGTCATAACGGGAATTACCGGGCAGGACGGCTCGTATCTCGCGGAACTGCTTCTTTCCAAGGGTTACGAAGTTCATGGCATCATCCGCCGGGCCAGCACGTTTAATACGAAGCGCATCGACCACATTTATCAGGACCCGAATCAACCGAGCACCCGGCTATTCCTGCACCACGGCGATCTCTCGAGTACGGAGTGGGTGCTGAATCTGGTCTACAGCTTTGCGCCAGACGAGCTGTATCACCTCGCGGCGCAGAGCCATGTGCGCGTCAGTTTTGACATGCCGGAGTATACGGGGGACATCACGGGGCTCGGCACGATGCGATTGCTGGAAGCAATCCGACGGGCGGGTTGCAAGACGCGATTTTATCAGGCGTCGAGTTCGGAGATGTTCGGGTCAGCGCCGCCCCCGCAGAGCGAGACGACAAACTTTCAACCGCGCAGCCCGTATGCCGCCGCCAAAGTGTACGCGTATTGGATGACACGGATTTACCGCGAGGGCTACCAGCTGTTTGCGAGCAACGGAATTTTGTTCAATCACGAGAGCCCGCGGCGCGGCGAGACTTTTGTGACCCGGAAAATTACCCGTGCGGTTGCGGCGATCGTTGCGGGTAAGCAGGACACACTATTTCTTGGCAATCTCGATGCGCGGCGGGACTGGGGTTACGCACCGGAGTATGTGGAAGCGATATGGAAAATGCTGCAGCAAGATACGGGCGAGGATATTGTCATCGGGACGGGCGAAGCGCATTCCGTGCACGAATTTGTGGAGGAAGCGTTCATGTACGCGGGACTGGATTGGCGAAAGCACGTGAAGACCTCGGAGCGGTACAAGAGGCCACTGGAAGTGGATTGCCTGATCGCGGACACGAGAAAAGCACGGGAGAAACTCGGCTGGGAGACACGGATTGGATTCAGCGAGCTGGTGGCGATTATGGTGGATGCGGATCTGGAGGCGGTGGGCCTTGCGCCGCTGGGGCGCGGAAGGGAAATTCTGCAAAAGAAATTCAGCCACTGGAATCACTGGCAGAACTCGGTGACGCGCGTGATGGAGGCAGTGGAAGGACAAGCTTCGCAGCACTAAGGAGCCGGGAATGGGGTTCTGGGAAAATCGGCGCGTGGTGCTGAGCGGGGGAAACGGATTCCTGGGTTCTTTTGTCGTCGAAAAATTGCGAGCAGCAGGCTGCCGGGAGATCAGCACTCCGCATAGCCGTGAGTACGACCTGCGCGAAAAATCCGAAGCGCTGCGGTTATACAAGGACGCGCGGCCGGACATATTCATTCATCTTGCGGCAGTAGTAGGAGGCATCGGAGCAAACCGCGCAAACCCCGGAAAATTTTTTTACGACAACGCGGTGATGGGCATCAATGCCATTGAAGCGGGGCGTATCGCTGGACTGGAGAAGTTCGTTTGCGCGGGAACGATTTGCTCGTACCCGAAATTCACGCCTGTGCCGTTCCGGGAAGAGAACTTCTGGAACGGGTATCCGGAGGAAACGAACGCTCCCTATGGCCTGGCGAAAAAAATGCTGCTCGTGCAGTTGCAGGCGTACCGGGAGCAGTACAGATTCAAGGGAATATACCTGACGCCAGTCAATTTGTACGGGCCTCGAGACAATTTTGACTTGGAAAGCTCGCACGTGATTCCGGCGCTGATCCGGAAGTCCTGGGAAGCCAAGCAGGCGCGGGCGGCGGAAATCACGGCGTGGGGGACGGGCAGTGCAACGCGGGAATTTTTGTACGTGGAGGACGCCGCGGAGGCTATCGTGCTTGCGGCAGAGAAGTATGAGAAGCCTGAGCTGGTAAATTTGGGATCGGGCGAAGAGTTCAGCATTCGCGATTTGCTGAAGCTGATTTGTTCACTCATGGAATTCCAAGGAACTGTGAGCTGGGACGCGACGAAGCCGGACGGGCAGCCGCGGCGTTGCCTAGATACTTCGCGCGCGCTGGCGGAGTTTGGGTGGCGAGCGAAGACGACTCTGCGGGATGGGCTGGGGAAAACCATCGCGTGGTATAAAAAAGAAGTGGGCAGCACGTCGCGCACAAGCGCGGTGTGAGCGGCCCCGAACCGATTTCTAATTTGTGAAGAGGGCATCGGGCGGGCTGGAATTACTCCCATAAGCGAATTCGCTGCCTCGAAATGCCTCGCGACCGGAGTCAGCGAGTTCGTTGACACTCTTGGGAAGGGTTCGTTAGACTACTCGCTGCTCCTGCTAGAACCGTTCCTGCCTGCGCGGTTCCCCGGTAGCTCAATGGTAGAGCATTCGGCTGTTAACCGAAGGGTTGCTAGTTCGAATCTAGCCCGGGGAGCCAACCTCAAATCTTTCAATCGATTGGATGTCATCGGAGATGCGGTTATTTCTGCCTTTCTATAATTCTGCCTATGTTTCCTTTCTGGATATTTATAGTTCTTTGAAATCCAGGTTAAAAACGAGTGAGATCATGATTGCGGTTCATCGCAACTTGCTGATTTTTCTCGGAAGAGTCGCGCTTTGATGAGCTATTCGTAAGCAATACTCATCTCCAGTGACCGAAGGTTTGACGTTTTTTCAATCGCTTGGTGTACCGGGATCTGGATTGCCACCGGTCGCGCCTTCACCAGGAAATAATTCCCCTGGTTGCCCGCGCGGCTTGTCGGAGCAGCACGGGTGTCCGTGCCATTCTTCGGCGCAGTATATGCGATATACATTGCCCTGGTATTGGTCGTATCCGACACAACGGCTAGCTTTTCTTAGCTCACAAGGTGGGGCTGGCGAAAGTGACGGAAGAACGAAGCTTACGTCTTTCCCGCTCGCCATCGACCAGGACGTCCGCGTTAAGCGCACGGGTGCGGAAGAAATTGGGGAGAACGGTGCTGGAGACGGTCCGAGAATCCCAAAGAGGAGTTGGTGATGGCAGGGTCTTTCGCATCTCGTGTAGTTTGAGTTTGCTCAAGACGTTGCGCCGCGCCTTAACGTCTGCCGCCGTGGGCCCTTGTTCCCGACTTCTTCGCGCAAGATCCGGCGGACGGGAGCTGCGGCGAGGAACGTCGCGCGAAGAGGTTCGCCAGGCGCGAAGGAATTCGCAAGTTTCAGAAGGTAAGTTTCGGCGCTTTTTCGGTGGGCTTCGGCAACTTTATCATTCTTTAAGCGCCCGTATAAATCCCAAGCCGTCCCCAAGAGGCGCCAAGCGGCCAGAGGAATTTCAAATTTTGCCAGAATCGAAAGGCCATTTTGAATGCGTTCCTCGGCGCGTTTCAAATCCTCCTCCGCAATGGCTACTCGCGCATTCACCTCCCATGCAAGAGCCTGCAGGCTGGGATCGTCCGTTGAGAGCGCGGACGCTAGGAGACGGGCAGCTTCCGTGCGAGCGTTGCGAAGATTTCCAGAAGCCAGCCAGACGTTCGTCAGTCCGAGCTGGGCCTGCATTCGCCAATACCAATGCAAGAAAAACTTCGGGGTTACGTCCTTGTCGATCACTTGCCTGAAATTTTGCAGCGCTTCGTCGTAATTCGCTTGCGCCAGTGCGGCATTTGCGGCGGCATACCACGCAATTGCCTTCGGCTGCCCCTTGGGGTAACCGGATTTCGAACGGATCATGGTATCGCATAACCGCCGGGCGCCTTCGAAATCCAAGGCGACTGTGCGCAGCCATGCTTCCCGGATTGTGAGAATCCAGGGGTCGTTGCCATTCTTCGATGCCCCTTCGCTTGCATTGCGAATGACCTGGAGCGAGTCTCCAAGGCGGCCCATATGCATGAGCGCGACCGCCTTTGCACCAATAGCGAGAAGATGAGAGACCGTATTGGTGGTCCCATCGATTTTCAAAATGCCGGCTTCGGCAATCTGAAGTGCCTCCTGATAGCCGCCCTGAAGCGGCTTAAGGTGGGCGTAGTGCATCTCCGGGTATTGCAACGCACCGGAGCCAGATAGACGCTGGATGGTTTCCGTGGCGGCGGTGCATATTTCCGCGTCCTCGGATCGCCATGTCTGATAGTACAGGCGGACGCAAGCCGCCAGGATTTGGGTGCGGGCCTGGAGCAGTGGATTGTTAAGGGAGGCACTGATCTGCTCCGCCTGCTCGACGGTGGCAACGCATCGATCCACATCGATCATGCCCAGCGGGTGCGCTAGACGAATCAACGCGGTCACTTGAGCCGCCCCGAGGGCACCTTGCTTCGCTTGCGACGCTGCCCTCTCGAAAGTTTGCGCGGAGTCCGCCATGTTACCCAGTGCGAATTGGGTATCGCCGATTTGCACGAGGGTCTGAATCTCAAGTTGCATGCGATTTCCGGGAGCAACCTTCGGAACGAGCTCGAGCGCGTGATGAAGCATTTCAATCGAATCATGGTAGGCGAATCTTCTCGCGGCATTCTCCGCTGCGACTATCAAGTAGCGGATGGCCTGCTCCCAGTCGCGCCCTCCCTCGAAGTGCAGGGCAAGTTCTGTCGTCAATTCCTGCTCGCAGGGGTCGCACAAGGCCCTGAGCCTCTGCGCCAATTGGAGGTGAAGTTTCGAACGAGTGACCCTGCGAAGCCGCCGATACAGAACCTCTCGATACAGAGAATGCTGGAATTCATAATGCGCGGAGAACTGGCCGTCTGCCAGCTCCTGAATTCCGGCCGCCTTGATGAACTGTTGTCTTTCGGCGAGCGCCTCGCAAACATCCTCGATGCTGGCGGCGTCGAGATCAGCCGCTGTGGTAATGGCCCATACTGAGAATCGCTCTCCGCAAACGCTGGCGGTTCTCAGCACACCCTGCTCAACCTCACTCAACTGCTCGAATTGCATCTCAATCAGTTGATCCAGGGTCTCCGGGACACTGGGTTCAACATCTTCAAGCGGCACCGTGAGTGCCCATCTCACGTCAGTCTGCGCAATCAGTCCCTTCTTCACCATGTCCTGGAGAATGGTCACCATGAATAGGGCGTTGCCGCCAGAGTGGCGGTAGATCAGGTTGGCAAATCCTGCGGGAAAATCTCCATTCGCGAACTCGATGGCCAGGTATTCAGCGACATCGGACTCTTCCAGTCGTTCAAGACCAATTTCGTGACATAACTTGTGAATTACCAAATCCTGCTTGAGTGCTTTCAATGGACTCTGCGAAATGATCACCTCTGCGGGGCGGTAAGTTCCCAAAAGCAACAGCTTCGCCGGCCCCCGGCGGCGGGCCAGTGCGGAGATGAAATCAAGCGTGGAGGGATCCACCCAGTGGAGGTCTTCCAGGACTAGGACCAGGGGATCATTGGAAGTCAATGATTCCAAGGTCTCGCAAATCTCGCGCACCATCCGTTCACGTGTAGCCCCTATGATTTCTTTTTCCAGCGCCTCTCGTTGCTCGGCTTTCACCAAGGACGGAAACTGTACCAGCCAAGTCGGTGCTTGTTTGGAGAAGGCCTGGACGATCGGACCGTCATCTGCTTCTCGAAGCAATTGTCCGAGAGCATCCAGTATCGGATAGTACGCCTCTTTTCCTCCGAAACCTTCCACGCACTGTCCGCGCGCCATCCGCACATTCGGGCCCAATGGCGCACTCTGATGAAAAGCATCGACGAGCGTCGTCTTCCCGATGCCCGCCTCGCCTGTGATGAAAACGAACTGTCGCTGCCCCTGCAACGCTCTCTTTAGAGCGTCCTCCAATTGCGCTAATGCCCCCCCGCGGCCGACAATCCTCCTGCACCTGTCTGCGGTCACACCCGAATGAGGCGAAGCCGTTTCGTCGCGAACCGGCGCAATAAATTGGTACCCCCGCCTAGGAAAGGTGGCAACGAACACGGGTTTGTTGGTCTGGTCACCCAGTACCTTGCGAATTCCCAATACATACTTTTTGACGACTTCGGGATTTACATACGTTTCTGGCCACAAAGATTCCAGAATCTCGTCCTGAGTTACAAGCCTGTCGGAGTGCTCCACCAAGTACCGTAAGACATCGAACGCTTTTGGAGCGAGCGCCACCCGCTCCTCGCCACGCCACAGGCAGTGATTTACGGTGTCCAGCCGGAATGTGTGAAATACCTTCATCTCCGAGGGAGAGTTACGCCTTCTCCAATTCGGTCTGCAGACGGTAAGCCTGGGAATACCAACAGTGTACGGCAGGGCCCAGCGTTTTCACTATCACGCCCGCAAGCGCGCGCTGGGACGTTGGATTCCGGCATCGCCCTTCTGGTTATGCCGCTGGCCACCAAAATCGGACCGAAACGTCACCTCTACGTCACCCGCGCAATGGTTCCGTGCTCCTACTCTGGCAAACATAGCCGGTCGGCCCGAGGGCGGGAACCGGTGTTCAATCCAAAGGACGAACGAAAATGAAGAAAGTGTTAGCAGTATTACTTCCCTTAACCCTGTGCGCCGTTGCGGCACTCGGCTTCGACAACGACGGTTCGGTTGTACGTTGGAACAACATCGTCGGCGTGATTACCGCGCCAGGCGTTGACAATCCCGTCGCAAACATACGTGCCGGAGCCGGTCCGTGGGCCGTCCGGAGCGGCCGTGCAAGAGTGAATCTTTCGACTGGAACCACGTTCTTTAATGTCGAGGGACTGGTACTCAACGGGACCAACTCCAGTGGAACGCCGGGCGCCATAAGCTCGGTCACCGGCACGTTGGTCTGCAACGCCGGTACCACGGCATCTACAGTTCTGGACACACAAGCTGTCTCGCTCAACGTGCACGGCGACGCCCAGTTTTCGGGTCAAATCACGGCCATTCCTACGACGTGTGACAACCCCCTCTTCCTGATCCGAATTGCAACTCCAGCAGGTGCTGCGGGGCGCTGGATTGCAACCGGAGCCGAGCGCTTCATCAGCACCGACGATGGACGTTAAACGACACACTGCTGTTCCGAGTAGCGAGGCCCGATGGGCCTCGCTTCTTTAACTCCTTAGCGCGGGCACGCAAGATCCGATGCTTTGTCGATCCGGCCTGTAACCCGCTAAAGAACTCTTGGAATTCATCAATATGCGATTCGCATTTGTTCTTCGACTTGGAAATGACACTCGGCCTGCTGATGGCTTCTTCGAAGGATGGGTCGAGGAAGTTGATACCTGCACTGAGCGGCGATTCCGCTCGACGGAGGAGCTGCTGAAGTTCTTGGGCGTTCGTTTTGACCTGGCTATGGATGCTGTTGGCAACGCCCCATCAGATGACAGCAAGAAGGCCCCAATCGAAAAGAAGCCTTGCCGCAAGGGAAGAAGGTCGCCGTGAAAACGATCCGCGGGCCGAGGCACGGTAGAGCAAGCAATGCTAGGGAGGTCACCAATGAGATTTAGAACCCCTGTCCGCTGCGACAAATGCCAGCAGCCAATTGTCACGGGAGAGCGCTTCGGCTTCGTGTGTTTCAAGATTCCCGGCAAGGAAGGCTACCAGTTCTTCCATTGTCGTGTGCACGCCGGAGACTGCTGGGAAGCCTACTTGAAGGGAGGTAACCAGAAATGATCAGCACATTCACGGAAGAGCCGATAGGCAAGTTGAAGGAACCAGATGCTATCCGCCGCGCCCAGCACGGCGACGCCGCGGCCTTTGAGTACCTCTACAAGGCGCACAGCCAGCGAGTGTACCGCGTTTGTTTGCGAATGCTCAGGAACAGTGCCGACGCGGAGGATCTGACCCAACAGATTTTTCTCCGACTATTTCGAAAAATCGGCACGTTTCGAGGCGATTCCTGCTTTTCGACCTGGTTACACCGAGTCGCGGTCAACTCCGTGTTGATGCATCTTCGCCGAAGGAGACCAACTGAAATCCTTCCCAGCAGCTCACATGAAGCCAGCAGAGATTTCGACGCTCCTCATGAATTCGGCGCTAGCGACAATTCGATGTTAGGGGCAATTGAGCGCCTGAACCTCATGCGCGCGATTCGCAAGTTACCGGCCGGTTGCAAGCGACTTTTCGTGCTGCATGACGTGTTGGGGTACAAGCACGGTGAAATAGCGGAGCTCGTTGGATGCTCAATTGGCTGTTCAAAGTCGCAGCTGCACAAGGCGCGTAAGCGGCTGCGACAACTACTGTTTGGGGAAGAAGGCCAAGGGGAGCGCGATGGCGCCTCCGCGGAGGACAGAGATGCGCCCGTCACGGAAATTGGACCGAAAAGGCACCAAGGCGTCACGTATCGGTTTTCCTGCTCGAGTAACTTCGGAACGCAGGATTCTTAAATATCGGTTCTCATCATGAATTTGGTTCTCTGGCGCACCTTGAGTTTTAAATTAACTGGAGGCAGGAAAGTGATACACAAAATTGCTCTACGTTTTTCCTCAGCTCTTCTGGCGGGATTCGTTCTCATCGTTGCAGGCGCTTCCGCACAGACCATCGCGTACAGACAGACTAGTCTGGCGTCGAACCTTCCGAACGTTGCCAACACTGTTACACCAGGGCTGGTTGATCCCTGGGGGATTTCCTTCTTGCCGGGCCAGCCATTCTTCATCGCGGATAATCAGGCTGGGCGTGTCACTGTGCATGACGCCTCCGGCATCGTCGTTGGGCCCGCTGGATTCACAGTCCCGAATGCCGCCGGGACCGGATTCGATACTCCCACCGGAATTGTTGCCGATGAGAATTCCTTCTTCGGAAGCCCTTCGCTTGTCAAACCATTCATCCTGGTCACCGACGAGGGAACGATTTTCACCTGGGGCCCCGACGCTCGAGGCGATCTCCCGCAAGCGGCAACACGAGTGGTCAATAACTCTTCGCAAGGTGCCGTTTACAAGGGTGGGGCAATCCTGAACTCTTCCTTAACTGCGCCAGCGCTCGCGGTCACCGATTTCCACGGTGGATTCATCGAGACTTTCCTTCCCGGATTCGCTCCAGTGGCACTCCCTGGTTCGTTCTCGGATCCGAACCTGCCCGCGGGCTACGCGCCCTTTGGGATTCAAGTGATTGGAACGCAAGTCTTCGTGACCTATGCGGTGCAGGATGCCGCCAAGCAGGACCCCATCGTTGGCGCTGGAAACGGCATTGTAAATGTATTCGACTTGGACGGCAATTTCGTGCGCCGATTCGCCACCGCGGGAGCTTTGAATGCCCCTTGGGGAATAGCTGAGGCCAGCGGCAACTTCGGCCCGTTTAGCAACGACATTCTAATTGGCAACGCTGGTGATGGAAACATCAACGCGTTTGACCTCGCTACCGGAAACTTCGTGGGCAAACTGAAAGACGGCGACGGCCATGTGCTACACAATATTGCTCTTCACGGTTTGGCTTTTCGGTCCGGCGGATTTGGCGATCCGGACACGCTCTACTTCACTTCGGAAATCGGCAACGAACGGGATGGGCTGTTCGGCGCAATTACCACTGGTTTGGTCAGTCTCACGCGGGTGTCCGCTTCAGACACTCCTGCCGACACTAGCGCCGTGATTACGGCCACCGTTTCAGCCGCACTCGATAACCCGGGAACGCCGGCTGGCACAGTCACTTTTTTGGATGACACGAATCGGCTAGGAACTGCCGCCTTGGTTGATGGTCTAGCCACTCTCGATGTCATCTTCGCTGACGTCAGAAATCACAACATCACCGCGCTGTACAGCGGAAACGGCGTTTTCTTGCCCAGCAGCAATACGATTCCGTTGCAAGTCACCGGGCTGGCCACGAGTACGACTCTTGTGGCTCCCGCAAACGCCGCCCCCGGTTCAACGCTAACATTGACCGCAACCGTCAACTCGGCGGGAGGAATACCTACGGGCCAAATTGCGTTTCTCGACGGAAACACGGGTTTGGGAACTGCTTCGCTAGACGCCGCTGGTACTGCCACCCTGAGGATTAACACTCTGACCACCGGCGCCCATTCTCTTACTGCGTCCTATGCTGGAGATGGCAAATTCGGCAGCAGCACGTCTGCAGCAGTTACCACTACCATCGCCAATGCCGATTTCTCCCTCGGTGCAACTCCTAGGAACTCTGCAGTCGTCGCTGGCCAATCGACGCAATTCATGCTTACGATCACGCCTGCCGGCGGCTTTGCGGACAGCGTCACGTTTTCCTGCTCACCAGTCTTGGGCATCACTTGCACATTTAACCCCGCCAAGGTCACTCCCGCAAACGCAGCGGCGAGCACTACGCTGACGGTCACCACCTCCCTCAGCGTTCCTCGTTACGGGCACTTGCCTCTCAATCTGCTCGGCCCGCGCATGCTTCTTGGCGTGTTGGCGTTGCTCAGCCTGCTTTTCTGCAGAATCGCAAAGCTGCAACTGCGACGTGCCTCCCTCTTGACTGCCACAGGTGTGCTGGCCCTCGTAGCGATATCCCTTACGTTCAACGGTTGCGGCGGATATAGCAGCAGCCTGGCTCCAAACCGGGGAACCGCCTCGATCGTCGTCACCGCTCAATCCTCAAACGTCTCGCACACCGCGACTGTCTCCGTTACGGTGCAGTAGAAAGGACGAATCCTTATGATCGAATCATTCTTTTACGGAGCCTGTATCGGGGGGCAAACACTTTACTGGTTTTTCTTGAAACACCAGACTGAAGTCCTGGGCACGCGGTTCTGGGAAGCACTTCGGCTACGCTTCGATGCGGAACTTCTCGAAGGTGAACTGTAAAGATCTTAGGTCTGTCAGGAAGTCTTCGCTGGTGCTCGCGGGGGCCACTCATCCCGCCCGCAACCCATTGTAAGCGCCACTCAATTATTGCCGGAAAACGATTTCAATCATCGCTAAGTCGGAATTCCATGGTTCAATCGGAATGAATCGAGGGCCAAAATGAAATTTTTCTTCCAGCGCGGCCCGCGAATACCCATTGTCGGTTCAATCGCCATGGTGTTGCTGATCGGCGTTGTGCGCGCAATTTCCTTCCACGCGCGAACCGTCTGACTCGATACTCGAAGAATTTTCTTCTTCGCCGTCCAAGAATTTCCGTCCGCTCAGTTTCGGAAAGTGGTAGTACTCTTGGAAGCCGGTTGCGTGTCGGGCGCTGCGGAAGACCCGCCACGGTCGCGTTTGGAGGAAGTTAGAATGCGCAACAAAAAAAGAATCTCGCGCAGGCAGTTTGTTTCAACGGGAGCCTCGGCCGTGGCGATTTCTTGCCTGCCTATTTCGAAATTCTCCGGCGCGATGCTCAGTGAAGTTCGCGAACCCCGCGCAACGAAAGCGCTTGTCTCTCCGCTGGGAGAGGGGACGGACTGGAAAGACCAGGGTGTCGAGAATCTTTCCAAATCGCTCTTCGCGAAACTGCGAAATATTCCCGTGCACGCCGTAACCATTCAAAACGGCTTTTGGGCATGGCGGCGCGAGGTCAACGTCACGAAGAGCATCCCAAGCATGCATGCTCTGCTCGAGGCCAACGGACGCATGAACAATTTCCGCCGCCTCACGGGAAAGAGCAAGGATCCTCAGCGCGGTCCGGTCTATTCGGATTCCGATGTTTACAAGTGGACTGAAGCAGTGGGTTTCGCTCTTCAATCCGGAGACCACCCGGAGCTTCGCTCCGTGGCCGATAAAGTCATCAGCGAAGTTGTCGCCGCGCAGCAGAGCGACGGCTACCTCAACACCTATTATGTCGGCGACCGCGCTTCGCAGCGAATGCTTCCCCAAGTGCAGACCACCGGTCACGAACTCTATTGCATGGGCCATTTTCTTCAGGGCGCGATCGCCTACTACCGCGCCACCGGTGATACGAAGATGCTCGACGCCGGTCTCCGCTTCGTCAACGACTTCCTCATTCCCGGCTACGGTCCCGCGCCAAAAAAGCCCATCGTTTCCGGCCATCCCGAAATCGAAATGGCCTTGATCGAGCTCTACCGCATCACAGGAGACAAGAGGCAGCTGGATCTCGCCGGTTATATCCTCCACGGAGATGATCGCATTCCGCTGCCGCAATACCGCACCATTTACATGTTCTGCGGCACGCCCTTTACCTCGCGCACCAAACTCGAAGGCCACGCCGTTCGCGCCATGTACGCCTGCTGTGGAAGCACCGACTATTTTCTCGAAACCGGCGATGCATCTTACTGGAAGACGCTTAACACCCTCTGGGACGACATGACGAAAACCAAAATGTACGTCACCGGGGGAGTGGGTTCGCGCTCGGACGGCGAAGCGTTTGGTGATGCCTACGAACTGCCGAACTACCTCGCCTACGGCGAAAGCTGCGCCGCGATTGGCAACATGATGTGGAACTGGCGCATGCTCGCCGCCACGGGTGACGCCAAGTTCGCCGACGTAATCGAGCGCTCTCTCTTTAACGGCATTAATTCCGGCATGTCGCTTGACGGCACGCTTTATTGTTACCGCAACCCCCTCGCCTTTGATCCTTCGACCGGCGAAAAAATCCGCAATCCCTGGTATGACACGACCTGTTGTCCGCCTAATCTCGAACGCACTTTCGCATCCCTTCCCGGATATTTCTATAGCACCAGCAAGGACGGAATTTATCTTCACCTCTATGCCAATTCCGAGCTGAACTGGCATCTCGAAAACGGTACCGGGCTAAAGGTCGCTCAGAAGTCGAATTATCCGTGGGACGGCAATGTGGAGATCGCGATCACGCCCGCGCAACCCTCAAACTTCACTTTCTATCTTCGCATTCCGGGCTGGGCCGCACACGCCAGCGTCTCCGTGAATGGCGAAGCGCTAAGCGGTGTCACGCCCGGCGCCTATCTTGCAATCGATCGACTCTGGACTCCGGGCGACACCATCCAAGCGAAGTTCGATATGACACCGCAAGTGCTCGAGGCCAATCCTCATGTCGTTGACGACCTCGGCCGCATCGCCATTCAGCGCGGCCCGCTCGTTTATTGCCTCGAAGAAATCGACCAGCCCGCGGGAACCGTACTAACAGATGTTGCTGTGGATTTGTCCGGATCCTCGCCGGTGCAATTTCACGATGAATTCAAAAGCGATTTGCTAGGCGGAACAGTAGTGCTTCGTTCATCGGGTGTAGTCTACGAAAGAGACCGGTCGCGCGATGCTCTGTACTCCACCTACAGCGCCGAGCCGATCAAGACCCGCCGGGTCCCGCTCACTTTTATTCCCTATTACGCGTGGTCCAACCGCCAGTCCACATCGATGGAAGTCTGGACCCCCGTTCTGAAAACCTGACGCGCCCGGTAAACCCCGCGTTGCAGTTCCGTGGCACTTCTGTTGTCCGGAGTTTTCTCTGGAAGTGAATTTCATTTTTAGGGAGCATCGGCCGCGACTCTCTTCAAATTCCTGAAACACCGCACAACACGGACCTCTCCTGAGCCGAGCATCGAGATTAACAATCGTTGACATCCAAAAATGGCATCACTATACTCCCGAATACGATTACTTAACCGATTTAGCTCCCGGTGCAGGGCAATTCGGAGATTCTTTTGAGGGAAGGAATTAAGATGACTCTGCCCAAGCTATCTCTTCGAACGCTCCTCCTGCTGGTCTCTCTGTGCCTCTGTGTGTGCGTGGCAAATGCTCAATTCAAAGCCAGTATCCAGGGCACGGTCGTGGACCCAAGCGGCGCGGCCGTTGTCGGTGCCAAGGTGACCATCACCAATCAGGATACCGGCACCGTCCGGGACACAGTCACCTCCGCCGAAGGCTTTTACCGCCTCTCTCAACTTCCACCTGGCAAATACACTGTTTCCGTCGAAGCAGCGGGTTTCAAGAAATCAACTTCCCAAGACGTGGTGGTGGAAGCGGAGCAGCCTCGTGGGTTCGACGTGACCTTGACGGTGGGTAGCGCCCAGGAATCCGTCACCGTAACCGCCCCGACCGGCGAACTTGAGACGGAGAACGCCAACGTAAACACCACGATTGGATCTCAAGAGGTACTCACGCTGCCTCAATTCGGGAGAGATCCCTACGAATTACTCCACATGGCACCCGGCGTGTTCGGCGATAACGCACGCCAGGGCAATGGAAACTCCTTCGCTCTTCCTCAGCAAGTTGGGCCCGGCCAATCCAACAGCTCAATCTTCCAGACGGAGAACCAAGTGCAAATTGTTTCAAACGGTCAGCGCGTCACCGCGAATAATTACAATCTAGACGGTGTCAGCGTCAACAGCTTGAGCAATGGCGGTTCTGCAGTTATCACTCCAAACCAGGAATCGGTGCAGCAGATCGTAGTTACATCCGCCTCCTACAACGCCGAGCAAGGGCGCAATTCCGGCGCCCAGATCGAAGTCATTTCCAAGAGCGGCACGAACAAATACCACGGGAGCGCACTGATCAAGTTCAATGACAAGGGCCTGAACGCTTTCAACAAATTCTATGGCGCGAGCAACATTCCGCTGAGTCCAATCTCCTGCGAGGGTGGCGCATTCACCATTGTGGCCCAGCATTGCCCGACCAGAAACGATCAAAAATACAGGGATTTTGCCGGGAGCTTCGGCGGCCCCCTCATAAAGAACAAGCTCTTTTTCTTCTTCTCGTATGAAGGCCTGCGCCAACGCAACACGGTTGTCAGCCGCAGTGTGAAGCTGGAGACCCCCGCCTTTGAAAAATACGTCCAGCAGGCGAACCCCAATAGCATCGCCGCAAAAATCTTCAGCACTCCTGGCATCGCTCCGAGGATCACCACCACCATCTCGCAAACGGATTGTTGCTCCCTTATCACCAATCCGAGCGATCCAAACTTTCACCCCTTGGGGATGTGGTATCAGCCTGGAACCGGAATTGGTCAGGCCGTCGGCAACGGGCCCGATCTCATCCCGGATTGGGGCATCTTCGACCTCACCAAACCCAATTCGAGCAGCGGCAACCAGTACAACGCTCGCGCGGACTACAATTGGGGTGCGAACCAGTTTTTCGTCAGCACCTACCTTGTGAACTTCAACAGCGTCAACGGAGGAAATCGGCCTCTTGAAGACGTTGGTTTCGCTCCGAAGAACTATGTGGGCACGCTCGGGTGGACTCGCACAATATCCTCCGTCATGGTTAACGAAGCCCGCCTCAATTTCACGCGCTTTTCTTTTGATCAGCTCCAACCCACCGGCCAGACCAACTACGGCATCCCTCAGATCCAGTTATTCGATTTCGACGCGAACGGTTTGGGCGATGCAGGAACTATTATGGGGATCGGCCAAGCTGGCACCACCCCGGGTAACCTTGCGGAGAATACCTTCGCGTTTCGCGATACCGTGAGCTGGGTCCGCGGCGCTCATGCCTTCAAATTCGGCCTGGACATCACGCGCGAGCAGAACAACGACGATGAACCTGGTTTTGAGCGCCCCAAGTATCAATTCCGCGGCTTGCTCAATTTTGCCAACGACGCCTGTTGCTTCTTTGAAAATGTCGCCGTGGACCCCAACACTGGGGGCCATCCGAACGGAAGTCGTCATTTCCGGGACGCCGCTTATTCTCTATTCGTCCAGGATGACTGGAAACTCCGGCCAAACTTGACCGTGAACCTCGGGCTGCGCTGGGAATATTTCGCGCCGCTTTCGGAAAAGAATGGTTTGCTCAGCAATTACATCTTTGGCTCCCAGGGCTTCGTCAATGGTTCGGTCCAAAAAGTGACGCAGCTCTATAACGCGGACAAAAAGGACTTTGGTCCCCGCATCGGCTTCGCCTGGAGTCCGAATGTCTTCGGGAAGAAGACTGTCCTTCGCGGCGGGTTCGGCATTCTTTATAATCGGCCGTTTGAGACCGAATACAGCAACATTCGGCAGAACACGCCGTTCGCCGCTCAAGCCAGTACCTGTTGCTTCTTCGACCCCGGCAAGATCATTGGTCCACCTCCGGGTTCCGGCATTTTATACGGAATCGGCTCAAGCACCAGTGCTACCAGCTACGCCTCCAATCCCAATTTCTCGTTTGGTGTAGCTTCTGACGGGGCGCTCTGTGCCAATGTCGGCTGCACCGCGGTGACCAAGGTTGATATCTTTGGTGCCTTGCCTGATGAACCTACTCCGTATGTCTATGTTTATTCGTTGCAGACACAGTTCGAACCCATCCACAATTGGCAAGCCACTATCGGCTATCAGGGTAGCCGCAGTCGTAAGCTCGCTCGCACGATCGACCTAAACCGCTTCCACCCGGGCGACACATTCGACGGCAATATGGATGGCGTGCAAAGCGCCAGCGCTAACGGGGTACCCTGCGGTCCTGCAAATCCCGCCTGCCCTGCGCCCGTTGTCGTCGGCAACAATCGCTTCAACAGGGTCTTCTTAACACTTCCTGACGTCAACGCGAGCTTCGATGCGATGATCACTCAGCTCTCTCATACTTTTACGGGCGGCTTTACCATTTCGGCCCTCTACACTTGGAGCCACTCTATCGACTTCTCTTCTTACGAGATCGGTTTTCAACAAACCGACCCATTCACGCAATCCATCAACAAAGGCAATTCCGATTTCGACGTGCGCCAAAGCTTGGGCATATCCGGTTACTATGAGTTGCCACTCTATCGCGGCAGGCACGACCTTACGGGCGCCGTCGCCGGCGGTTGGACCCTCGGCGGTGTGTTCACTAAACATACTGGCTTCCCCTTTACCGCGCTGATTGGAAGCTGTGATACGAATCACGATCTGAACGGTGACGGCACCTGCCCAGACATGCCCATCGTTTACGCTGGCGGCAAAATCGCAAATCCATCGAAACAAGACTGGCAGAATGGGGTCTTCCCAAATATCGCCACCAGCTTCCCGGGTTCTACTACGGTCCCACCGGCATCGCATGGGCCGGGCTGCCATTGTCGCAACATATTCGCAGGGCCCGGATTCACCCAGTTGGACTTGTCCTTCGGGAAAAACTTCCTGCTTCCCAACTCGCGCATGCTAGGCGAGAACGCCAAGCTTGAGTTTCGCAGCAATTTCTTTAATGCCCTCAACATATTAAATCTTGAATCCTTCGCGCCAGCGACCGCGCCAACAGATATCGTCAACGGCGGACAATTCGGCCGGCCTCTCGATGGCCTTTCGGGCCGCGTCATTGAATTCCAGTTGAGGCTTAGCTTCTAGACAACGCACTTGCCTAAGAGGGAGGGGTGCTAGGGCATGCCTCCCTCTCTTCCTTTCGCGGAGCACTGGAAATTCAGGTAAACACCCGATTGGCTCGTGTGGAAATCCTCAGAACCTCTTTCAAAACTGGGTACAACATCCTCGATGACAGTTAAATTGCCGAAAATGCAGGAAAATTTCCTGCAGCAGCATCGAGGGAGGCCCGATGGCGCGATACGGTCGACTGCTGGCTGACGCACAATGGGGCAACAGTTTCCGCCACTCGCGGCCAGCTTTTTTGCCGGAACCGCTCAACCCCGCCTGTCGACGTTCGACCTCCGAAAACCACCATTCAACCCCCAATTTCGACCGTTCCCTGCAAAAGACTTTACTCTTCCGCCAACGCAATGCTACCATCTCCCATGCTCACCCTGAGGAAATCCCAAAAGAGGAACGAAGGGAACCTCGAAGGGCTTCGCCCACGCCCTCATCTCTCTCACCCAGCTTCCTGCCGCCTTTGTACTGGCGGACGATTAGGTGTCTTCCTTTCTGTTATTCCCGCAGCGCTTCTCGACCACGCGAGGACAATCTCTCAACGGAAACGCCTCCTTCTTCCACCAATCACGAGTCACCAGTCACAATTCACTAAGTCCTTTACAATCCGCACTTCCAAAACACAGGACTTAAAACCCTTTAGAATCCGCACTTACAGAAAAAAGGGGGTGGGGGGTGAATGGTTCACTGAAGATCCTACAGACAATTTTTGTGCTGAGCCAACAGCCAGAACTCCATTACGTGGCTCGAAATCCCACCTTCTGCATGGCGGATTGCGCTTCGGGGTTTTTCATAAACATGTCCCACACAAAACCCGTGCGGTGGTTTTCCGCCATCAGCATGGTGATACCCAAGTCTATTCCCAAAACATCCTGGTCGTACCAGCCGGTGAGCGGATTGAACGCATCGACGAAGCTGTACCTGGCCCAAGCCTTCTCCCGGTACGCTCCGCGAATGTTGCGAAGGACGCGCATGCACTCGTCGAATAGAAAAGCGATCGAGCCGCCTGTTGCACATGGCACGATGCTGCCATCGATAGGCCCTTGCGGAGGCGGGCCACCCCACGCCGTGTAGCCTTTGACGTAGTCCGACGCGCTGATGCCCCACAAGTCTTCACCGTAGTCCGGGAAGCGATCGTGCAACGAAAGGCAAAAAAGCTTGTGCGCCTTCGTCGCCTTGATCGAGTTCTCGAAATAATCCGTGTAGGCGTCGCGTTTCTTCCGGAAATCAAACCATGCCTGCGAGTATTGATGCGTGAAAATCGGATCGTTGCCGGAGATATATTCAATTCCCTGGTACTTGATGACAGGCCGCGTCCATGCCTTCCAGGTATCCGCGGACAACGGATGAGTAGGAGAGCCAATCCCGAGCAGATAAATCATCATCAGCTCACAATAGTGCTCCCAGCGGGCATCCAGGAAGCCGGACTCCGGTTGCCAGCCCATCGAAAGCGTCGGTCCGCCATTCAGCATCCACGGCCAATCGACGCGCTCATAAATTTTCGTCGCGAGGTCCTTGATCTCCTGGTCGGAAAAATGTTGACGCGAGGTCAGCACACCGCAGAGAAGCAATGAGGAGTCAATAGAGGACAGCTCGCACTTTTCCCATCTCTTGCCGCTCTCCATGTGAACGAAGTGATAGAAGAAACCGTGCTCGTTCGGAAGGTCATTGGCCAAAAAGCGTAGCGTGTTGCGGACCCGCTCAAGAATGTGCGCATGCTTTCCAAAGCCGCGGCGGTCGCCAATACACAGACTCGTCAGGCCGAACCCTGTGGCCGCAATGCTGGACATTGTCCGCGAATCATTTCCATTAGCAAGCGCCCGGTCTTTCACTTGGCCCGTCTTGGAGCTCGCTTCATTCCAGAAAAAATCAAATGTCGTGCGCTGAATTTCGTCCAGCAGTTGATCGTCGGTCCCTTGAAATGGCGCGCCCTTAGGCTCTACGAAAGGCTTCTGCGAATTGGATCCGCAGCTTGCGAGCGGAGACAGCGAGGCAGAGAGAAGACCAAGGCCACAAAGCCGGACAATTTCTCGCCGGTCATACAAATGATGTTCAGCCATTTCTTCCATCGCCTCTACTTCGTGATCTCGAGAGTCGCCTCGGTGCCGTGCGCGGAGTCCGGACTGACCCAAATTTTCACTCGGGCAGGCTCAATGACATATTTGTTGTGATCATCCCAAAGCGCGAAGCCCTCCGGCCCTACTCGGAAGCTGACGCGCTGCGTTTCTCCTGCGGCCAGCTTAACGCGCTGGAAGCCCTTGAGCGCGCGAACCGGCTGTGCCGTGCTCGTGCCTTCGAGGCGAACGTAGAGTTGAACGGTCTCCTCGCCCGCACGCGTGCCCGTATTCGTGATGTCGGCGCTGACAGTCAGCGCGGAGTTCGAAGAGCGTTTCTCATCCAGGAGACCGCTGTTCAGTGTTGCGGCGCTCAACGTAGTCGAACTTGTCTGCGGCGGTCCGTAACTGAAGCTCGTGTACGTGAGTCCGTAGCCGAACGGAAACTGCGGACTGTTTGGCTCGTCTATATACCGCGAGACATATTTGGGCGTGCCTTCCCAGGGAGGCTTCGTGAGGTCAGCTTTTCCCGCTGGGCGGCCGGTATTGAGCTCATTATAATAAAGCGGCTCTTGCCCGACGGCGCGAGGCCAGGACACAACGAGTTTTCCGGTTGGATCGGAATCGCCAAAAAGCGTTCGAACGAGCGCGGGGCCGGCCTGCAGCCCCGGAAACCACGCAGCAAGAACAGCCCGGACGTGTTCGAACGCCCAGGGAAGAGTGAGTGGCCGCCCGCTGAACAACACCAGGACGACCGGTTTTCCCGTGGCAACAACCGCCTCGAGGAGCTGTTCCTGGCGGCTTGGCAAGCCAAGATGCGCGCGCGAAGCAGCCTCGCCAGTCATGTTTGGTCCATCCTCGCCGAGAGCGAGAATGACTACGTCCGATTCCTGCGCGGTCCTGACGGCTTCGGCTAATTGGTCGTCCGAGCCCATTGTTATGTCGCTCCCCTTTGCGTAACGCACGCGATCCACGTTTAATTTCTCGACAAGCGCAGCCCTTAGTGTGACGGCGTCCTGCGGACGGCCCTGCGCGGACCAGGAGCCCAGCATCGCCGCGGCGTCATCCGCGAGCGGACCGATGAGGGCGAAAATCCGCGTATTGTCTGAAAGAGGTAGCAGGGGCGCCTCGTTGTTCGACAGGGAATTCTTCAGCAAGACGAACGAGCGCTCCGCCGCGGTGCGCGCCAGCGCCACACTCTTCGGCTGAAGCATCGCACGCCCTTCCTTCTTCTCGTCGGCGTAGGGATGTTCGAACAAACCCAGAGCAAACTTGAGCCGCAAGACGTCACGAACCGCCTGATCCACATCGGATTGGGGCACTTGGCCGGATCCCACAAGATTCGCTAAGTTGTCGTGGTAAAAGCTGCTCACCATGTCCATTTCCACGCCGGCTAGAAAGGCTTTTCGAGCGGCAGTAGCGGGATCGTTCGCAATTCCGTGTGGAATCAGCTCGGCGATGGAAGTCCAATCACTGTCGACGAGTCCCCGGAAACCCCATTCCTTGCGCAAAATCTCTTTGATGGTGAAAGGATTTGCCGAAGCCGGGATGCCATTCAGGGAATCGAACGCGGTCATGATGGAGGCCGCGCCCGCGCCGACCGCTGCGTGAAATGGTGGCAAATAGAATTCTCTGAGCGAATGCTCCGAGATCTCAACGGAGTTGTAGTCCCGGCCGCCTTCGGCCGCTCCATATCCCACAAAATGTTTGACGCAAGCAGCGACACTGTCGGGGTTTGAGAGACGCTCGCCCTGGTAGCCGAGCACATAGGCCCGTGCCATGGCGGAGCCGAGGTAGGGATCCTCACCAGCGCCTTCGGCCATTCTCCCCCAGCGCGCGTCCCGTGCGATATCAACCATTGGGGAAAACACCCAGCGGATTCCAGTAGCGGACGCTTCCTGCGCAGCCACGCGGGCCAGCTGTTGGACTAGCTCGGGATTCCAGGTAGAGGCCAGTCCGAGAGGTATCGGAAACTCGGTTCGAAACCCATGGATTACGTCCAGACCGAAAATAAGAGGGATCTTCAGGCGGGAGTTCTCGATTGCGATATGCTGATAAGCGTTCGAGTCCCGCGCAGTGGTGATGTTGAACAACGATCCGACTTGGCCCTTAATGATCATGTCCTTATATTCGGTGGGTCCGGTGACCGGCCCGGCGGGTTGGCCGACCGAGTATTGGACCAACTGGCCGACCTTCTCTTCCAGAGTCATCTTGCGAAGAAGGACATCTATCTTTTGTTCGGCGGCGGGATCGATCAGATTCGAGTGTAGCGCCCGGCTCTCGGATGCCACGTGGGCCGCAGGTTCCTGGGCGGTGGCGGACCGACTAAACACGAGTAAGGACGTGAGAATTACGAATCGAATGAGTGAGTTGAGCACGTTTCTAAGTACTCCGCTTGCACCGATGAAGGCTAGACCGAGCGCCCTTTTCTGCGAGGAAACCATCACCACCTTACTCGATTCCGGACCATTTGGGGAAGAAATGCAAACGGTTCTGGACCTTTATCTATCTTTTATCTTTAGTTGGGCCGTCAGCAATATCCATATTCTTAGGGAATTATCGCAATGGAGCGCTTCAGCAAACCGTTGGGGGCGTGAAGCAACACCATAGAACCAGCATAGTAAACCGATTTAGTAAGATACTCAAGCATGGCAAGCGGGTATTTTTTTCGCCGGCGAGACTCAGACAAGGACCCTTGTCCTGCCAACTCCGTTATGGGAGACTACCAGCCCAGAACCCCCCATGCCCCGGTCAAAATCAAATCGTACGTCCGCTGTTCGGAAACAGTCCGGCGCCGGAGTCAGCCTGAAGTTTTTGGCGGAACACCTCGGTTTGTCGCAGGCCGCCGTTTCTTTCGTGATCAATCGATCTCCAGCGGCGAAATCGATTCCCCACCGCACGCAGGAACTGATCCGCGCGGCAGCCCGGGAACTAAATTATCGGCCGAGTCACATCGCCAGGTCGCTTCGGCAGCAGCGCAGCTTTACGATCGGCGTTGTCGTTCCAGAGATTAGCGAGGGATACGCGGCGCTGGTCATGTCGGGAATCGAAGACCATTTGCTTCAAGAGGGCTATTTTTATTTTGTGGTCAGCCACCATCACCGAAATGAACTCATTGAAGAATATCCGCTCCTACTGCAACAACGCGCCGTGGAAGGATTGATAGCAGTGGATACGGTGCTTTCTGACAGAGTGGATGTGCCCGGCGTGGCTGTCTCCGGCCACCGGGATGTGCCGGGAGTGACCAACATCGTGCTGAATCACGATCGCGCGGCGTGCCTGGCCTTACAGCACCTTGCAAGTCTCGGGCACCGGAACATGGCTTTCATTAAGGGGCAAGAGTTCAGCTCGGATACCGAAGTACGCTGGGAAGCAGTCCGCGAAGCAGCCAAGAAATTAAACATTCAGGTTAGAGAGCATTTAACAGGGCAACTCGAAGGAGAATCCTCTTCGCCGTTGCTGGGATATCTGGTAACGCAAAAGCTCCTTGCCTGCGGAGAACCATTCACCGCGCTTTTTAGTTTTAACGACATCTCCGCCATCGGCGCGATTCAAGCGCTTCGGGAAGCAGGCCGCCGAGTGCCCGAGGACGTTTCCGTCGTCGGCTTTGACGATATTCAGAGCGCTGCGTTTCAGAATCCGGCTTTAACAACGGTACGCCAACCACTGCGCAGGATGGGGATGATCGCAGCGGAAATTCTCCTGCAGCGTATTACCGCGCCCACAAAGACCGCGCATCCCAAGGAAATCGTAGTCGAGCCGGAATTAATCATACGGGCCAGCAGTGCTCCTCCTCCGAAAAATTCCAACTTCAATTGAGTTCGCGGGAAGATTTGGCTCTGCTTACGGTGCCAGTTTGACGGCGCGATCGTAGCCTGTCATTTCCAGATAACCAACGCCGCTTACTTGACGGTGTCCGGCGTGGCCTGCAAGAGTGATGGCTCCCTCCCAATAGGACGGAACAAAATCCGAGGTTCGGCTGAACTCTTGCGCCGCCAGAGTCGTGTGAACCTCCAACTCGATCCCTAATTTCGGTATCACAATTTTCCAGGCAATGGGATAGACGGCGTGAGTGACAGGACTGGCCCAGTCTTCGGCGAGCGGTTGCAAAGCAAAGTCGTCCCTGCGCAGGTGGGTGGACTTGCCGTGAGCATCCACGTAAGTACCCGCCGAGAAGGGATCCAGCGAGCCATCTTTCCGGCGAATATGAAAGAGCATGATTTCGGTGTTGTCTTCCAATTGCAGGCTCAGCCAGTCCCAGCCGACTTGGTTAGAATCGAGTTGCTGGGTGAAGAATTCGTGGTCCATCCAGGCGAGCCCGTTCACATGGAAGTTTTCGCCATGCAGTTCCAGGTTTCCACTTGCTGACAACCGCGCCAGCGAAATGTAGTAAGACGCGCGGCCGGATCCTTCCGCTTTTTGACTCACGCCGTTTTCGCCTTGAATGACAGGCGGCTTCTCTGAATGAAGCGTCAGATGCAGCTGAAACTCCCGATCGACGGCCTCCAGCTTTTGATCCGAGTTTTTCCATTGAATCTCCCAGTTTCCATTCCAGATGCGGGCGCTCGAGGCACTCACCCCAGCGATTCCGGGTCCGGCACGGTTGATTCTTTCCGCGTGATAGAAATGTTGGGCGTCCAGGTCGCTGAGCGCGAGATGCGCGAGAAAGATATCTTTCACATCCCAGATTGCAGCATGAGCCGGATCACGGCTGACCGCCTGGCGGAAAAACGTCAGTTCGAATCCATAACGATGGCCGCTCGAGGATCTTAAATTTCCCGTGTAGTACCACCATTCCGTTTGAAAGTCCGGATGATCGAAATAGTCACGAGGGAATTCGAATCGATAGCCGGGGACAGCCGTTCGGTATTGCGCGGCGAGCGGATTGAAAATCAAAAGCGCCGCAGCCAGGGCAGCGAGCTTACTCCTCATGGACCGCCTCGAGCGGATTAAGGCGCACAGCGACTTGCGCGGGGTAAAGCCCGGCCAGCACCGTGGCGGCATAGACCACGCTGATTGCACCCAGCAGAATGGCGACCGGCCAGTGGAAGCGGATCGTCCAGCCGAAGAACTGCCTGTTGATGACATAGATGAGGACAAGCGAGAGCGCGAATCCGAGAGCGAGGCCCACGAAATTTGAGAGCAGGCCGAGCAGGCCAGCCTCGACGAGAATTTGTTTGCGCACCTGGCCGGCAGCGGCGCCAAGAAAACGCACCAAGCCAAGTTCGCGGCGGCGGTCGATGACCAAAGCGAGCAAAGCACCGGCAATGCCCATGACCGCAACGATCACCGCGACGGCCTCGAGCGCGTAGGTTATGGCAAAGGTGCGATCAAATATTTGGATAGCCTGGGTGCGCAAATCGCGGTTGGAAAAAAGCAAAACACGAAATCCTGCGGCCGCTTTGGTGATCTCCTCGCGCACGGCCTCGACCGACGAATCGGCGGCGACATAGATGGCGAGATTCGAAGGAGCAGGGTCCGGGAGATATCGCAGCATCGTTTGACGATCCATGAGGATGCTGCCGCGCTCGCTTCCGTAATCGTAATAAACATCGACAATGCGAAAAGCGGGACGCACGGCACCAAGGGCGATCGTGATGGTGTCGCCGGCACGCACATGATGTTTGTAGGTGAATGGCTCGCTGACCAGTACAGCATTGGCATTGCGAATCCGAGAGAGAACCTGTTCTGTTGGCCTGCCGGAAAAAAAGTTCGAACGATGATCCGAGCGCAGAGCGCTCAAATCCACCGAGGCTAAGGTGGCAGGCGTCCCGTCGTAGGTGATTTCATAGGCGCGCAACCGGTCGACTCCCGCGATCCCCGGCAGACGGCTAATCTTGTCAGCCAATTCCAGAGAAATTGTCGGATGGCGGTCAGGCGCCGGTTCACCGGCAGGGCGCAGATAAAGGTCAGCGGGAAGCCGATCATTCATCCAGAGCAGAACCGTCTCGCGGAAGCTGCCGACCATGATGCCGACGGATACCATCATCGCGATGGCGGTGGAGAGCGCGCCAACAAGCACCGAAGTGCGGCGAAGCGCAGCGGAGAGACCTTGCGATGCCAACAGTGCTTCGACTCCGAGGATTTTCCCAAGCCACCGGGAAGAGCGTGAATTCACCGCGTCCGTGAATGCCGGAATCGCCAGTGCGGACGCAATAACAAGAAAAATGGCCGCGAGATAGCCGAAAACAGGCTTGCCTTCGACGGCAGGAACGCGAGCTGCCACTGCTGCCATCATGCCGAGGACCACTGCGAGCCACAAATCGCGCGATTTGTGCACACGAGCGATGTACTCGCGCCGTCCACGCGCCATGGCTTCGACTGGCGAGACGAGTGAAGCTTCGCGCGCGAGCGAATAAGCGGAGAGTATCGCCACGCCAATGCCGATGACAAACGCGAGCACCACCGACCATGCGCTCAGCGCGATCGCCCCTGGACGGCTGCTCACATACAGAGATTGCACTGTAGCAGCCATTAGTTTCACCGCTCCGGAAGCCATGAGGCGGCCCAGTGGGAGACCAAGCACGGCTCCGGCCAATCCGAAAAAAGCGGCTTCGCCGATGAAAGCCACGAGGACCGCTCCGCGGCTGGCACCCAAAGCGCGGACGATACCGGTTTCCGGCCGACGACGCACAACAGAGACGGAAATGGTGTTGTAGATGAGAAAAGCGCCCACAATCAGAGCAATGTAGCTTAGCAATCGCAGATTCCATCGGAAAGCCGCGAGCATTCGCCGATTCTCGTTTGTTCCCGATCCTTGCAGGCGAACTTCGACGCCTGGGGGCAAGACGGAACGCAAACGGTGCTGCCAATCCTCGAGAGACGGTAGTTCCGGAACTTTTAGAAGGATGCGGTCGAGCCGGCCGAAGCGGTTCAGCACGCGTTGCGCTGCGGCGAGATCCATCACGACTGCGGACTCGTTGCCGTTCGAATCCGGGTAAACACCACGAACTGTGAATCTCCGGACCTGATCATTGATAAGCAAACGAAGGGAGTCGCCGGGCTTTTTGCCAAGACTTGCGCCGACCCAGATACTGTCCGGGTCTTGCAAGTAGCGCAGCGCATTATGGGACGACGCAATGGTTTCACCCCGGCTGGATTCAGAGGCCGCTCCGGTATGCGCAGTGACGCCTTCCGCAACCAGATCGAGGCCGATGAGCGGAAGAGTTTGCCCGGTATCGACGATGACCGCCGAATCTTCCATGCGCGGTGAACTCCGAAGCGAATAAGGAAGGGTTGCAAGCGCGCCTACTATGGTCTCTGGCAGGCCGCCCGACGCAACAATTTCCAGGTCGTAGTCGCCAGCGAGAGTTTCCATCGAGGCCCGGAAAGATCCAGTCGCCGCGGTACCAGCGAGATCGATCGCTAACACCACGGCGACGCCCAAGGTTACTGCCAGAATTGTTAGAGTTGCCCGCACGGGCTCCTGAAGCAGGGGACGAAGCATTAATCGGTAAAAGAGAAGGAAGCGTCCCATGTCAGCGCCCGGCGGTTTCCTCTATTTTTCCGTCACGCAAGTGCACAATAGCGTCGGCAAGAGCTGCGGCTTCCGCGCTGTGCGTGGCCATGAGAGTTGCCGTGTTTAGTTCACGTGTCAGGCGCTTCAGGAGGTCGAGGATGACGTTGCCCGTCACCGTGTCGAGATTTCCCGTGGGCTCATCGGCGAGAAGGATGGCGGGGGATTGCACCAGAGCGCGCGCAATGCCCACACGCTGCATCTGTCCGCCGGAGAGCTGGTGTGGATAGCGGTCGCCCAAGCCATCGAGTTCCACCCAGCCAAGCTTCTCGCGGGCTGTGGCACGGGCATTGAGCTTTCCGGAAAGGAGCAGAGGCAGCTCGACATTTTCAAAAACTGTCAGCGTGTGCAGTAGCTGAAAGGACTGGAAAATGAAGCCGACTTTTTCGCGACGCAGGAGGGTGAGACCGGCATCCTTCAAAATGGTTGTGTTTACGCCGTCGAGCAGCACTCGGCCGGAGGTGGGAAAATCCATGGCGCCGGCGAGATGAAGGAGGGTCGATTTCCCGCAGCCGCTGCGCCCGACAAGAGCTACGAACTGTCCGCGATCGACCTCGAGCGAAACATCGTCGAGTGCGTGGACACGCTGGCCGTTGGTGAGATAGTGCTTACTGACGTTTTGGAGGGCGACAATCGCCATGACTCATGATGAGGCTTTTGCAAGGCAATTTGCCAGAGAACACGGGCGCAGGCCAAGCCTTTAGGCCTCCGCCGGGGAGCTAACCGTCCATTGAGCCTTTTGTAGACCTGCTATAGACTTCGCACGCGGAATTCTGATACACAAATGCTGCCATTTTCCTCGTAACAATCTCGTTCGCGGAACGGTGGCTGGCGCGTAAGGCTCTCGCGAAAGAAAGCTCGACTGGGCAGTAGATACCGCATGGCAGATGCCAGCGGATGCCGAGGAGGAACGGATGCTGTTTGCAGCGGAGGTTGCGGTTGCACACAAAAACCTAGCCACCTTGGATCTAGTCATCATCGGGATCTACTTTGCCATTGTGTTTGGCATCGGGCTGTATTTTTCGAAGAAAGAGCGAACCTCAGAGGACTACTTCCTCGCCGGCCGCGACATCGGCTGGTTTTTTATTGGCGCGTCGCTGTTTGTATCGAACATCTCGACCGAGCACTTTATCGGTTTGTCGGGCACGGGCGCTTCGTCGGGGATGGCCGTAGGCCACTTTGAATGGCTGGCCTGCCTCATATTGCTCGTTCTGGGCTGGGTTTTTGTGCCCTTTTACTTGCGCTCGAACGTGTTTACCATGCCGGAATTCCTTGAGAGGCGATTCAATCGCAATTGCGCAGTATATCTGGCTGCAATCTCGATCATCGCTTACATTTTCACAAAAATCTCCGTACAGCTCTATGCCGCAAGCGTTGTTCTTGAGCGTGTGGCGGGATGGTCGTTGTGGAAAACCGCGGTCGTTCTCGTCATCGCCGTTGGAATTTACACTGTGGCCGGCGGACTGGCTGCAGTCATCTATACGGACACTGTCCAGACGTTGATTTTGATTACGGGTGCGGTTGTACTGACGATTATAGGTCTTCATCGAGTGGGAGGATTTGAACACCTGCGGACCATGGTGCCCGCGAGTTATTTTCACATGATCAAGCCGGCGTCCGATTCGCAATTTCCGTGGACGGGGATATTTTTCGGGGCCCCCATTCTTGGCATCTGGTATTGGTGCACCGACCAGGTGATCGTACAGCGCGTGCTTTCCGCACGCGACGAGGGGCACGCAAAGTTGGGCACAATTTTCGCAGGCTTCCTCAAGATCTTGCCTGTGTTCATACTCGTGCTGCCCGGCATTATCGCCTTCGCGCTTTTCCCGGAGCAGGTGAAGAAGCCCGATTATGCCTATCCAACGCTGATTCTGAATTTGTTGCCCACGGGCCTCGTTGGTCTGGTGATGGCTGCGTTGCTCGCGGCCGTCATGGGTGCGATGAGTTCTGTGTTCAACTCCGCATCCACTCTGGTGACGCTGGATTTCTACAAAAAAATTCGGCCGCAAGCCTCCGAGGGACAGCTCGTTAATTTCGGCCGCATTGCCACGGGCGTTATGGTGCTGCTCGGGCTGCTCTGGGTTCCATTTATTCATTACATCAGCAGCCAGCTCTACATTTACTTGCAGAGTGTGCAGGCCTACATCAGTCCGCCCATTTCCGCGTGTTTCGTACTCGGAATCTTATGGCCACGCTTGAACGGAGCCGGAGCGATCAGCTCGCTTCTGACCGGGTTCGTATTGGGAGCAACACGATTTGTGTTGGAGCTCGCCGACCAGGCCGGGGGCGGCCATTTCCATTCTCCCGCCGTGCGCTGGCTAGTCGACATGAACTTCCTGCATTACGCGATTTTCATGTTCGTCGTCTGCTCACTCGTCCTCGTCGGTGTCAGCCTCATGAGCAAACCGCCAAACCGCCAACAACTTGCCGGACTGACGTTTGCAACCGTCGACGAAAAGATCGAAACGACGGTGGTGGACCCGCGGCAGCGCAAACCTGCGCACGAGACGCAAACCGAGCGTGTCATCAACTTAGTCTTTAGTTTTCTATTGCTCGGGACGGTGATCAGCTTGTGGATTTATTTCCGCTAGACGCCGTTACGGACGGGGAATCAGTGAGAACGGCTGCCATCCAAGCCCTGAAACCGAACGTCACTCGGGAAGAGGCTATCCGTGTCTTCCGGTCGGGCGGCTTCAGCGCAGCCTATTGGAAGATTCGAAACGGCCCCCTGCAACGTGTCGCCGATGCATACGTGCCGTTTTGGATCTATCAAGTGCGTTACGAAGTAGTGGGCGCCTTAAACACCCGCATTTTCGCGCTCGATGCGGTTCAAGGCGCGCTCGATCTTTTCGAGTTCCCCCACGTTCCGAGGGAAAAAGAGTTGCTCACGATCGAAACGCGGAACCGGTTGTTGCCGTGCTTGCCGCCGAATGCAGCGGAAGAGCTTCTTCGGACGAAAGTGCTTCGCGTGCTCTTCCAGCAAGGATTTTTCAAACTGCGCGCTCTGAAAGTGGAAATCACCCGCTTGCCCTCTGAACTGCATCTGCCGTATTGGCTGGCTTTTTACGGAAACAACGGGTCCGCAAAATGCCGAGTCATGGACGCGGTGCGTCGGCGCATCGAGGGTGCTAAAGCTTCGTACTTCTTTGAGCAGTGGCTCGCGGCATAGCTACACTCGCAACGCGTGCTGTCCGGCGCGCGAAGAGGCAGTTCGAGTGATGATGCTCCTACAAGCTCCACAGAATGAGGAATAGAATGTCACGCCTTGCAAGATGGTCCGGAATTGCGTTGTTGCTTTGCGCCGCTAGCTCCCGTAACGCAGCGGGGACAGGCTGGCAGCACATCGGAAACGTGCAGCGGGTGGAGAAGCTTAAGGATGGCGTCGAACTAACCGCCGGTTCCGCGAAAGTACGCATCACGGCTTTTCGCGACGGGGTGATCCGGGTTCGCCTGGCGCCGCAAGGTGCTTTTCCAAAGGACTTTTCCTGGGCGTTAATCGAGTCTCCGGACTCGCCTGCGATCGAGGTCGAAGATGGCACGACCGAATTACGTATGACTGCGGGCCAAGTGGTCGTTACGGTCAAGAAATCACCGCTTTTGATCACTTTCGCGAACTCGGCGGGCACGGTCCTCCTTGCGGACGAACCTTCTTTGCCCATGGCTTGGGATGGCACAGAGATCCACGTCTGGAAACGCATGCCCGCCGATGAGAATTACTTCGGCTTAGGCGACAAGGCTGGCCCGATGAACCGCCGCAATCACGCGTATACGATGTGGAACACCGATTTTTTTGGCTGGCAGGAATCGGATGATCCGCTCTACAAGACGATTCCTTTTTTCATGGGCCTGCGCAAGGGCACAGCCTATGGACTCTTCTTCGACAACACCTACCGTAGCAGCTTCGACTTCGGAAAAGAGTCGCGCGATTATTTCTCGTTTGGAGCGGACGGCGGTGAGCTGAATTATTACTTCATCGCCGGCCCGGCGCCAAAGAATATCGTGCAGCAATTCACAGCGCTTGTCGGTCGCACGCCGCTTCCGCCGCTCTGGTCGCTCGGCTACCAGCAGAGCCGCTACAGTTACTACCCTGAAGCCCGCGGCCGGGAAATCGTCCAGATGCTGCGCGAGAAAAAGATTCCCGCCGATGCCATTTATTTCGACATTGACTATCAGGAGGGCAACGCTCCCTTTACTGTCAACCGCGAGTATTTTCCGCACTTCGAAAAGATGATTGCGGATTTTCGCGCGCAGGGTATACGCACCATCCTTATCACCGACCTGCACATCAAAAAAGATCCAGGCCACGGCTATGTTCCGTACGATTCCGGGATCAAGCAGGATGTCTTCGTTAAGAATCCGGACGGCTCGGTGTATGTTGGAAAAGTCTGGCCTGGCGACAGTGTCTTCCCGGATTTTACGCTTGCCCGCGTCCGCGATTGGTGGGGCGGCCTCTACAAAAATTTCGTGGACATGGGGGTCGCAGGCTTCTGGAACGATATGAACGAGCCTTCTGTCTTTTTCACCCCTACAAAAACCATGCCCCTCGATGTTGTCCACCGCCTTGACGATGGCACGACGCTCGAGCACCGGGCGATTCACAATGTCTACGGAATGGAAAACGCTCGCGCAACTCATGATGGCCTCCTCAAATTACAGCCTGGCGAGCGGCCCTTCGTGCTCACTCGCGCAGCCTACGCGGGGACGGAACGCTATGCCGCCACGTGGACCGGCGACAACAGCGCCACATGGAATCACATTGGCATGAGCGTGCCGCAAATCATGAGCCTTGGAATTTCAGGATACGCGCTCGTTGGCGCGGATGTAGGCGGCTTTGCCGGATCGCCTCCCGTCGACCTTCTGACACGCTGGTACGAGTTAGGAGTTTTCTATCCGATTTATCGCGATCACGCCGCGAAGGGCACCGCCGATCACGAGCCCTGGGCGAGTGGCCCCGATCAGGAAGCTATCCGCAAACGCTACATCGAGCTACGTTACAAGCTCTTGCCGTACATTTACACGGCGATGGAAGAAACGTCGCGCACTGGCGTGCCGTTGATGGAGCCGCTCTTTCTCGAGTACCCAGGCGCAGAGGAATACTACGGCGAAGATCACGAGTTTCTCTTCGGCAGGGATCTCTTTGTAGCGCCCGTCGTCACGGAAAAAGTCGACGCAGAGGACGTTCACCTGCCGCCAGGCGATTGGTACGATTTCTGGACCGCCGAAAAACACTCCTCAAAAGAGCACATCTCGCTGCGCCCAGCGCTCTCCGAAACGCCGCTTTACATCCGCGCCGGCGCGATCGTGCCCATGCAACCCGTTGTGCAAAGCACGAACGAGAAGCCGGACGGGCCGCTCGAACTGCGCGTCTATATGGGCGACGACTGCCATGGGACGCTCTATCAGGATGACGGTCTGAGCTTTGCCTATCAAAGAGGAGACTTCTTGCGCGTGAATTTCACTTGCAAAGTGTCTGCGCGCGAGATCACCGTTACGAGCAGCATAGTGGAAAATGCTTACAAGCCGTGGTGGAACAGCACGCAACTAAGAATCTATGGGGCGGGTGCCGAGCCCAAAGAAGTCCGTATCGGTGAGCAGTTGATTCACGAATGGCGGTATGACGCTCCAGGGCACTGCATTACGCTCACAGTGCCGGACGCACTCAAGAATTGGAATGTTCGCTTGACCTTCTGATTCCTCACTCGACCAGAAAAATGGAAATCGATTTCGCGGGCATGGCGACTCGCGCTTCGTCGCCGGCCACGTCGGCCTTCGCCTGGCCCAGAACCTCTGTAAAGCCAGCCGCACCCTTTGCCGGCGTGTCGCGAAGAGGAATTCTTAATCCCCGTGGCTCTGCCGAATTGTTGAAGACCACAAGAACACGTTCTTCTTCCGTCTCGCGCAAAAAAACATACGCCGTGTCGTCAGAGAAGAGGTGCCACAACCTTCCGCTTTGCAGAGCCGGATGTTCGCGCCGCAATCGCAGCAAGGTTTGTACATACGTGAAGAGATCCTGCTGTTCCGGTGTGCGTCCTTCTGCTGTGAACGCATTTTTCGGATCGCCGGGCCAGCCGCCTGGAAAATCGCGCCGGTTGTCTGGATCGCTGCCGCCGGACATTCCAATCTCGTCGCCGTAGTACAGTTCGGGGATCCCGCGCAAAGTCATGGTTAGTCCAAAGGCCAGCTTCAGCTTTGCCGGCGAGCTTCCCTCGGCGCTGGCAAAACGAGGCACATCGTGGTTCGCAAAAAATGTCACCAGCGTGTCGGGATGGACGTACAGCCAATCGCTTCGCAGCACATCCGGGATGCGCCCTGCGGGCGCGTCCCGCAACAAAACGTCTCGAAGTGCGAAGAACATCGGGAAATCGAACAAAGTGTTCAAACCGGAGTCGATGTCATCAAACCGTTTTTGGCCTCCCTCGAAGAACGAGGTGACGCTCGGATCCGGATGAAAGACTTCACCGATCGTCGTCAGATACGGATAAAGTTGGTGCAAACCCGCGTGCCAGTTCGACCAAAACTTCCGGGAAATATAGGGAAAAGTGTCCAGACGACAGCCGTCCAAGCCAGAAGTCTCTGCCCACCAAATACTGTTCTGCAGTAGGTATTCTGCAACGGTGGGATTTTCCGTATTCAAATCAGGCAGTATGTTGAAAAACCAGCCTTCCATAAGAGTTCTGGACAGCCTCGGAGGCGCGTGCGGATCAACGAGCGCTTCGAACGGATCGTTGGCGATTGCTCGTTTGTCCGTCTTGCCGTAGAACGTACTGTTGATGCCCGCCGTAGAATCCATGTGATGCTGTGACGTGCCGTGGAACCAGTCCGGCAGCGGCGGCTCAGCAACCCAGGGATTTTTGGGACCCACATGATTGGGCACGAAGTCGAAAACAATCTTCAGCCCCTGGCTGTGCGCCTCCCCGACCAGGTCCTGATAATCTTGTATCGTTCCAAGATGCGGATCCACCGCGTACAAATCCACCGCTCCATAGCCGTGATAATCCTGAGCCGCGCCATTCTTTAAAATTGGCGTAAGCCAAAGCGTCGTCACTCCCAGATCCTTCAAGTAGGGCAAATGTTCGCGGATGCCGCGCAGGTCGCCGCCATGATAAGCGCGCGGATTCGAACGGTCATGCGTGCCCCTCGCTTCGGCGGGTTCATCATTTGAGGGATCGCCGTTGGCGAAACGGTCCGGCATGATGAGATAAATCACATCCTCACGAGAGAGCCCCTGAAATCTTCCGAGTTTCATCGCGCGGTTGGCCAGCGACAACTCGAAAGAAGCTGTGCCCGTCGGAGTTGTCGCTCGGCAGACCACGGTGCCCGATCTTGTGCCGGCCCCGATCTTTAGCCACACGAATAAGTACTGGCCGCCAGCGGTTGCCCGCGTTCGCTCGACAACAATGGTGTGGAGGTTGCAGGCGACTCGCGTGGCTTCGAGGTTCTGACCAGTGACCAATAACATCACTTCCGAAGTCAGGTTGATCCACCAAGAAGGAGGCTCGACTTTTGTAACCACCGGCGCATTGGCATTCGGCTTCTGGGATGGAGTTGTCTGACCGGTCGAACGTGCGGCACAAAGGACTATCGCGGCAAAGACAAAGGCGAAAATCCGAAGGTGGGATCTTGGAGCCAGCGGCCCGAGCGATGACAAGGAGGGTTGCACGTGGGAAGCATAGGAAAAAAGATTGTGTGGCGCCAATCTTGTGTCCTCGAGTGTCGAATGCCGAGCTAGGTCTTAAATACGAGTTTGCCGAAGGATTCCGGAACGTGGAAATTCGGCACCGCGGTCTTCGTCGGACGCCACGCGGAGTAGAAACGCGGCTCGACGGGCCCTTCAACACGGTAGAAGTTGACGCGCCAGACTTGCCTCGGATCGAACTGCGTTGTCAAACTCTTCATGGGTAATGCCAACTCTGCGTTCCACGTCTTGCTGGTCTCATCGATTCTGGCGCGGCGCTTCAATTTGCTAAGCAGTTCGTGTTTCGCCCCCGGAGCGATATCCAAATCAATCCAGAAGCCGTTGGGACTCACTTCAAACTCTTTGTAGCGCCGCGCGTCGGACCCGGCAGGCTGCAGAAATACTTCAGCCACGTCGCGGTCCCAGAGCTGATTTCGCCGGCCACCCGATTCAGCATCGGAGAAAACAGTGATGCTGCAATAGTGCGCCATAAACTTCAAATAGAGTGTTTCTAGAGTCCAGAGCAGCCGCACCTCCGTTTCTCGGAGCAGATCGGCGTTCTTGCCCTGCCAGTCGTGACAGAAGCGTATCGCTGGAGCGTCTTCCCACTCCCCTTCTGACGGAAATCCCTCCGCGTCTGCTCGTCCCAGAAATTGGACCGCTGTTGCCATTTCAATTTCGCATGAAGAGGAAGTGTTTCCTGCAATCACGCCGTGCTCCCCGTGCCGGATAGGAATGTCGCAGCCCAGCATACCTGCGAACGGAAATGCGGAGTGCCGAAAACGGCTGGGTGTGCGCAGAATACCAAGTGACGTCGGCCCAGGCCGCAAACGTGTGGCCGCAAGGGGCAAACCTTTTGCGCACGCTGCGGCTCTCTATTTCCTGGCGGAATGCTTCTGCGTGTTAGCATCAAATTTAGTCGTAGTCCAGCCGCCATCTTAGAAATTTAGCGGTTATCTCCAAGGAGGGTGCGGCATGATCAAGCCAGTCGACGCAGAAGAATATTTGTCACGACCCGGGAAGCGCACGCCAGATCAATTTGAATACGTGAAAATGCGCATCGAAGGCAGCGTCGCGCGCATGACGCTGAACCGGCCCGAACACAATCTCCTCAATGAAGCCATGCTTCGTGAGCTCGCCGATGGCATCACCTTCGCAGGTGAGAGTCCCGAGGTCAAACTCATCGTTCTCGATTCCGCTGGCAAAGTGTTTTGCGGCGGCATCGACATCGGCGAATATACATCGCAACGCGTTTTTCAGATGCTCGACGCGTTTCACGCAGCCTTCTCCGGCATGCTCGAAGTGGGCAAGCCTGTGATTTGCGTGGTGAACGGCCCTGCCATCGGCGGCGGCGCGGAACTCGCGGCGTTTGGGGACCTGGTGATCGCCACGCCGAAAGCGCGCTTTGCGCAGCCTGAAATTTCCATCGGTGTGTTTCCGCCGCTGGCCTCCACGATCTTGCCTTTTCTCGTTGGACCGAAGCGAGCGCTTGAAATTGTCTTAACCGGAGAAGCCATGACGGCGGAACGCGCCCTGGAACTGGGCCTCGTAAACCGCCTCGTTCCTGAAGCCAAGCTTGAACAGGCCGTTAGCGAGCTGACCGAACGCATCACCGCTCATTCTGGCCCGGTGCTCACCATGGCCAAGAAAGCGATTCTCGGCGGCATGGGACTTTCGTTGCGCGACGGTCTAAAGCACTCCATGAATATTTTTCTCAATGAACTCTATCGCCTCGAGGATTCTCAAGAGGGACTCCGCGCGCTCGTCGAAAAACGCAAGCCAAATTGGAAGAATCGCTGAACCAGCTCCGCCGAGCCACTCTTATGCCGCGCATTGACACTCCCAAACCTGCGGCTTACACTGATTTTTCAATTTGCAGGCATGGGATGAGGGGAAGGCCGTGAGAATCGGCCGCGGTCCCGCCACTGTTAGCGGCTGAACGAGCCGTAAGCCAGACTACCCTCCCGCGCCGCAGAGGCTAACGCTTTTCGCGAGAAGAAGCG
>Ga0247680_1000068_pt1 | contig 53413 bp, 43 predicted proteins | sample CNK21_metaG_FD_182803 | JGI IMG/M metagenome (GOLD analysis project Ga0247680, IMG submission 182803) | Soil microbial communities from Purdue University Martell Research Forest, Indiana, United States - CNK21 | ecosystem: Environmental > Terrestrial > Soil > Temperate forest > Bulk soil...
GTACAACTGCTCGACCGTGTAGTCCAGCCAGAGGTTTACGCAGATCATCTCCAGTGCGTCGCGTGACATCCTGCTTCGCGTCGCCAGTTCGTCGAGAGTCCTCCACGCCCGAGCGGCGTAGCTTGTGTCTGTAGGCGCCGGTGCCGCCAGTTGCTGCGACGCTCGCGCCGCGTCGGCCTGGCCCATCTCGGGGGGAGTGCCGGGAAGCTGCTCCTGCGGAGGTGCTTGAGAATGCTCGGCGGTGGCATCGCCCTTCGTATCGCCTTCGGCAGGCGATGATGTATCCGGCCTGTTGCCCTCCACGATGAAGCTGTACAACAGCATCAGATCGATGGCGCCTCGGATGCCGAGGTCTCGGGCAGCGGGGATGTTGCGCCGAATGTAGTTGATGAGAACGGCCTGATCGATCCAATCGGCGACCCGATTGAAAGGGTAGAGCGTGCGCAGGGTGAGCTCTCCAGGTTCGCATGTGGCGAGATGTTCGATGTCCCAGATTCCAATCTCGTCGAGGATGTCGATCACGCCGTCGTCGAGACCATCGACCATGTCGAGTGGCAACTGGTCGGCGGTCTGACTGGCCGTGGGGTCGAACACCGTTCGTGCTCGATTGCGAAGCGCGTCAAGAGCCCAGTCGGTAAACAGGCCCGTGAGAAAGAGGACGGTCTCGCGCGGTCCGTTTGGATTGAGAAATCCGAACAGATCGAATTGGCCGGCAGCCAGACCAATCATCATCGCGATGGCGCTGCGGAGTGCCGCCGTGAACATGAAGCGGGCCGTCAGCGCGTTCGAATTGATTCGCTTGATCATCCGCCACATGACGGAAACGAATGCGCCCAGCGCGGCAAAGATGAAGCCGTTCATCGCCTTCGTCTGGATCACCAGACTGTCGTTCTTCGCGGTGTCCGTCCTGGTAGCGTCCGTGGTCGTAAGTCCCGTCCGCTCCGTCCTGACTGATGACAGGGACATCGTTACGGTCTGTCCCACCAACTCCGGGAAGCGGCCCGAGAGTTTGCTGTGATCGTCCGCCATCGAGGCCGCGATCATGAATACGAAGGTCAGGCAGATCGAGGCCCAAAGTGTGGCAGCAAAGTAGGGCCGATCGACGCTCGGCTCCGTGGCTGACGGGCTTTTGAAGGGAGGGATGACATCTCGCTGGCATTTGAGTCCGAGACTGGCCACCTTCCGCGGCCATCCCGTCGCCTGCCACCAGCGGTCGTACGATTGGCAGAATTGAATGTAATCCGTAACCCCTTCCTGATGGGTGAGGTACCTTGGCAGGGCACTTCCAAAGTAGTAGATGAGTGCGATCGAGCCCGGCAGAAGAGCGAGCAACGCGAAGCGCGTCCTCGGTACGAACTGCACGCCCCACAGGCACCACCCGCCGATGATGGCGATCGCCGCGATGACACCCCCAACATCGACGATTCCGCTGTAGGTCAGCCTGATCCTGCCGATGCTCATTACTTAAGGAGATGGACACGGACCGCTTTTTTCCTACCCCCGTAGCGAATTAACGCTCTCTCGCACGTGGCAGGTTCGCTCAGAGACTCCGCGCGTAAAATCAGCAGACACGGGCGATGCGACAGTCGTTCGTCTCGCACCGACCACGAAGTCAACCACGCGTTTAGGCGATCGCATGTTCGATGTATTGAAGTCCGGTGGCAAACGATGAGAAATACTTGCAGTTGAATGTTTTGAGGTCCCTTTTGAGATCCGCATCGTTGAAGTCGGCAGGATTCCTGCTCAGGAAGCAGCTAACCGAAGCATGGTCGAGCTCCAAGCGCGAACGAATCGATGCATAAACAATCGCGTCCTGCGGCGATAGGTCATAGTCGGCTCGACACTCTGCTGCGCTTCGGAGCACGCCCAGATCTAAAGGCAATACATCACCTACCAACCAAAGACGTTGCTTCACTTGCTCGATTCGTCTCGTCTCGTATTCGTCGCTCTCGGCCAGCAGATTGACGATTTCCTGGGAAGCCGCGACCCGTTCGGCCAGACGCTTGCTGCGTGCCAGTTGGGCCAGCTCTTTGGAGACCTGTTTCCCAAGAGTTCTCCGGTCAAGTTGCCGTCGCGTGAGATTCTCATGCGGCTCGATGAAGCTGTAGGCCGGAAGCAGAAGCCGGATCGACCTCGCGCGCGCCAAGTCGACCAGCTTCTCGCACGCCGACGATTCCCGCTGCTCCAGTGCAAGCTCGAGAACGAAGTTGGTTTCGACGAATACGTTCACGCGGCAACGTCTGAGACAACCCGGCCGTTCTCCACGGCCTCCAGCAATCCCGAGTCGCCGAACAAACGTCGTTCCTCGGGCGCCAACGGCCAGAGACCATGAGAGACATCATCAAGCCATGCGCCGACGATGAATTCGAATGTGCTACCAGCGATATTTGATATCTCCAGTTTCGAGCTCGGAAGATACGAAGCAAATAGGCGGCGCGCATCCACGGCAGCAGCAGGCTCGAAAGACTCGGTTTTCTCTGTTCTCTTCCAGAGGTAGAAAGCTTCCGGCGTGGCAAGGAGCACGAATGGTGGTCCCGGGCTGTGCTGACGTTCCGAGAAGTTGCGGAACCACTCGCTTGCCCATTGCAGGTCAGCGCCGCGTTTATTCTTTGCCTCGGCGACCACAGCCAACTGACCATTCTGGTCAAAAACGGCAAAGTCTGCTTGCCAATCGTGAGTGCGAGATAACATGACGGTTCAATTCTAACCCTTACGCCGCCGCGGACCGCTTCTGCATCTGCACCGTATCGAGGTCGTGCAGCAGCTCGCCGGCGTTGCCGTAGCGCACCTTCGGATCCTTGGCCAGGCAGCGCATGACGATGGCGTTCACCTCGCGGCCGATCTCTGGACGCAGCTCGATCGGCGGCCGGGCGTTCTCGGTGATGTGCGCGGTCAGGACGCCCGTCAGCGACGAGGAGACGAACGGCTTCTGTCCGGCCAGCATCTCGTACAGCATCACGCCCATCGAATAGACGTCGCTGCGCGGGTCGAGCTGTTTGCCCTGCACCTGCTCGGGACTCATGTAGTGCGGCGTTCCGACGATGAGCCCTGCCTGCGTCATCCCCTCATGCGCCTCGGCCATGCGCGCGATGCCGAAGTCCATCAGCTTCACCTCGCCCTTGTGGTCGATGAGGACGTTCTGAGGCTTGATGTCGCGATGGATGATGCCCTGCTCGTGCGCTGCTTCGAGCCCGCGGCAGATCTGGCGGGCGATGCCCATGCCGACGCGGGGGACCATCTGATGCGCGGGCGCCTCTTCGAGAAGCTCCGCCAGCGTGTAGCCGCGCACGAATTCCATCGAGATGAAGTAGACCCCCTCGGCTTCGCCGTAGTCGTACGTGCGGAGGACGTTGCGATGGGTGATCTTGCGGGCCAGCCGGATCTCGCGTTTGAACCGCTCCAGATCCTCCGGGGAGCGCGACATCACATCGCCGGGCAGCGTCTTGATGGCCACGGTCTCGTCGAGCTGCGCGTCGACCGCCTTGTAGACGACCCCCATGCCGCCGCGGCCGATGATCGAATCGATGCGGTAGCGGTTCGCGAAGACCGCTCCCGGCACCAGCTCCTGCGCGGGAATGCCGCCGGGCGCGGTCTGTCCCGGGATCGTTTCGTCGATGCGCATGGTGGCCATCGCGCTCGGCGTCTGCCCGATCGCACGCATCATGTTCGTGCTCAGGCTCACCAGCGGCAGCGACGCCACCGGTAGCGGCTGCGGAAGCCACTTGAGCTGCACCTGCTCGCGCGACGACGACGAGATGATCTCGCCGCCTGCCGCCTGCGCCGTCTCGTACGAGATGTAGGCGTAGCCGGTCGGCGCGTGCCAGGCGAAGAGCATCGCCAGCAGAGGAGCATTGCCGACGATGGCGATGCCGTTGTCGCCCTGAAGGTCGACCGACCCCGTGACGAATTCGCCCGTGGCGATGCCGGCGGCGATGGTCATGTGCCCCACGCCCATCGTGGCCAGCTCTTCGTTGATGGCCCGGGCGGCACGGATGGCGTGAAGGATTCCGCGGTCCCCGCGGAAGACGCTGACCAGATGATGCCCAAGGATCTCGCGGACGAAGCCGTCCTGCCGCTCCACCTCCGCTTCCTGCAGCTTCATGGCCTTGCCGACGGCGGCGATCACGTTTCCGGCGTCGCCGGCGCCGACGGTGGCGGGAAGGTCGCGGAGATCGGTGACCAGCACAGTCCCTTCGTCGAGTTTGGCAGCCTCGTTCTGGCGCGGTCCGCCGATGGCCTCGCGCTCCTGCGACTTGGCCGCCATCTGCTCGTACAGCTCTTCGATCTCGGCCTTATCGCGGAGAGCGGTGATCATCTTGGCGAAGGAGCGCCCGAGGATTCCGACTTCGTCGCTGCGGTCGATCGGCGGATGGACGGTGTAATCGCCGCCCGTCACGGACTGGGCAATCATGGCCAGCTCTTCGATCGGATGCGTCACGCGTTTGGCGATGAGCCACGAGAAGATGAAGGCCAGCAGCAGCGCGGCGCCGCCGCCGGCGAGGAGCGAGTTTTCGATCTGTTTGAAGGGGGCCAGCTCGCGATCGAGGGAACGGATGAAGATCGCCGCGCCGACCGTCTGATTTGCCGATTGCAGCGGCTCGCCGGTCATCACATACTTGCTTCCCTCGATATCCCCGCGCGAAGGCGGCATTGTCTTGCCGGTCTTGAAGATCAGGTTCGCACCAGTCATCTGCTGCATTCCGAAGCTCGGCGCGTTCGTGGAGCGGACGATGGATGGGGAGGAAGCACTGCCGAAAATCACGCCGGCGTTCGTCGATTGGGCGATCCGGTTCGCGAACGCGTCATCGATCAGATAGGCGTTGACGAGGTAGGCGACCCGAACGCGGTTCTGTCCAGTCCCGACCGGAGCGACCGCGGCGTGATACAGCTTCCCGCCGAGCGACATGACGCCCGTCGAGTTCAGTAACGAAGCATCGTCGACGATGTTCTTGACGAGCGGAGTCTCTTTGTAGAGATCCTCATAGGTTGGTGCGGTGAGCGCTGGCTGATCGGTGCGCGCGACTACGCGACCCTGATCATCGAGAAGAATGAAAAGATCGCTGCCGAACGCCTGACGCCTCTCCTCGATCTGGTCGGCGATACTCGTCAGATCGAGAGCCGGAGCTGCGGCCGGAATCTGTTGAGCAGGGGCCGCAGTCGTCGTGGCGGCCGCCGCTGGCGAAGTCCCAGCCTCCCCCATCAGCGATTTCTGAATGTAGGGGGCGAAATTCGGATCCGATCCCAGAAGCTCGGCCGGCAGCGCCAGCCTTCCCAGCCGCTGCCGCTCGAACTCCTTGAACAACTTCGCGGCGCCGGCGATGGAGTTGTCGACCGTCGTCTTGGCGATGGCGTTGGCGCGCTCGATGGTGATGGCCACCGCGACGGCGACGACGATGGCGATGAGTAGCGCGGTCAACCCGAAGAGCTTCCAGACCAGCGGGAACTTCGCCTTCTCCACCACGGGCGCCTTCCGCGGGATCGGCATCTCCCCGCTCATCGTCCGCGGCGGATTCGTGATCACTTCTGCCGTCACTCAGTATTCCCTCGAGCTCGGCGCCTTGTACGGCTTGCCGGCCTTGTCCATGTGTTGTGTTGCCCGGTAGTTACGGCTGTCGAGGGTCATGGCGACCGGGGCCGGCGAGGCGCCGCCGATCTCCAGGGGAACCTCGGCTTGTCCTCCCTGCTCGTTCCACGCCATGAGCCGGTATTTGCCGGCAGGCACATTTGTAACTGTGAAGTTCCCGTTTCCATCCGCAAAGGCGAAGTACGGCGTGGCCATCACCTGGATGACCGCCGACATGTTCGGATGGACGTTGCAGTAGACGTTGACGATCCCCGGCGTCTCGAACTTCTGCGACTTTCCCGCTCCCTTGCGGTACAGGCCGAGGTCGAAGGCGTTGTTCGAGGAGAGGGAGAAGAGATTGTGCGAGATGGGATCGTCGTTCGGGAAGGTCACCGTCGATCCGACAGGAATGGCCAGCACATGCGGAACGAGCGTCTTGTTGCGCGTGACGATCTGGAACGTCGCCGGCGTGGCGCGCGGTGCCCTGCCGCTCACGGGCTCAACCCACACCAGCGTTTCCGCGGCGACGGGGTTCTGACCGCGTTTGGTGACGAACGCGATTTTTCCGGTGATGTTGGCAGCGGACAGAGGCAGAGCGGCGACTGCGAAGAAGACCAAAAAAAAAGCCGGAAGTCGTTTCATCTCAATTGGCTCCGGAAAGCGGGCATGGTAGCACAGGGCGTTGGGCGCTTCGCCCGGCGGGCTGGCGCGGACAAACGTAGAAAATTGAGTGTTGCTATTACAGTCGAAAAATGTATCATCTTCTGCATGCTCGAACGGTTACGGGAGGGTGAGCTGGAAGAAACAGCCACGCTACGCGTTTACTTGCGAGTATACGTTTTAGATGTGGCTGCTGGCCGCATCGTTCTTTGAATGCAACTCGAAGACGAGACATCAAGTTCCCGCTCCTCCCTTCCACCACGGGGCGAGTAGGAGCGGTCGATCCGGTCCGCGACGCTGGCGAGGTGGGCTGCTGAACCATGGCAGCGGCGCTTGTTGCGGGTCCGCCGGAAATTCATGGGGGAGGAGGTACTAATTTCGATGGATTGTCCTAGTAAACCTGAGGGGGTTAGCTCGTAAGGGCTGGTCTCCACCCCGGAAGGGCGCCCGTAAAACGGCGCCCTTTTTCTTTGTTGTTACCTTGCACTCAGCCCTGGTGGCGAAATCGGTAGACGCTGCGGACTTAAAATCCGCTGCCGCGAAATCGGCGTGCCGGTTCGAGTCCGGCCCGGGGCACCACCGTTTCGATATGATGTGCGGATGACCGCCGCCGAAACGATCGAGATCCCCACCGGCACCCCCCTCACTGTCCTCTCCGAAGAAGAGCAGATGTTCCAGCAGAGCGTCCGCGACTTCGCCATCGAGAAGGTCCGGCCGCTCGTCCACCAGATGGATCACGACGCGGTCATGTCGAAGGACCTGATCAGCAGCTTCTTCGAGCTGGGCATCATGGGCATCGAGGTCCCCGACCAGTGGGGTGGCGCCGGCTCGTCATTCTTCAACGCCGTGCTCGTCGTCGAGGAGTTGTCCCACGTCGACGCCTCCTGCGGCGTGCTCGTCGACGTCCAGAACACCCTGGTGAACAACGCCATCATCCGCTGGGGTAACGAGGACCAGAAATCGAAGTATCTTCCGATGCTGGCCCGCGACACGGTCGGCGCGTATGCCCTCTCCGAGGCCGGCAGCGGCTCGGACGCCTTCGCGCTCTCGCTCAAGGCAGAAGACAAGGGCGATCACTGGGTCCTCAACGGGCAGAAGCTCTGGATTACCAATGCCTTCGAGGCCGCCGTCTTCATCGTCTTCGCCAACGCCAACCCCAATGCGGGATACAAAGGCATCACCGCCTTTCTCATCGAGCGCGACTTCCCGGGATTCAAGGTCGGCAAGAAAGAGGACAAGCTCGGCATCCGCGCGTCGTCCACCTGCGAGCTGATCCTCGAGGACTGCCGCGTGCCGAAAGAGAACGTCATCGGCGAGCCGGGGAAGGGCTACAAGATCGCCATCGAGACGCTGAACGAAGGACGCATCGGAATCGGCGCGCAGATGATCGGCGTGGCCCGCGGGGCGCTCGAATACGCGATCGCCTACACGAAGGAACGAAAGCAGTTCGGCACGCCGATCGCGGAGTTCCAGGGCGTCCAGTTCCAGATCGCCGAGGCCGCCACGCAGCTCGAGGCGGCGCGCCTCATGGTCTACAACGCCGCGCGGCTCAAAGACGCGAAGCGGCCGTTCCTCCGCGAGGCGGCCATGGCCAAGCTTTTCTCGTCGCAGGTGGCCGAAAAGGTCACATCGCTGGCCGTGCAGCTCTTCGGCGGCAACGGCTACACCAAGGAGTATCCCGTCGAGAAGTTCTGGCGCGACTCCAAGGTCGGGCAGATCTACGAAGGAACGTCGAACATGCAACTGGCCACGATCGCCAAGTCGATCATTACGGGGCGGTTGTAGGCGGTTCGACTCTTCCGACGACCGCACTATCGAACAGACCCCGTTCCCGAAGGAGCCCGCCGATCTGCTCGATCGCGGCCTCCTGATCGGTTACGCCGACCTGAATGGTTGCCCACCCCTCCCCCGACCCGGTATCCGCGATGGCGCCGATGCCGCGCGCTTCGATCTCATCCTCGATCGTTCGCCGCAGGTGCACCTCGCCCGGCGTGGCCATCCCCTCTCCGGCCAGCTTCAGTTTCACGATGACCCTCGGCCGGAGATCCTCGGCGCGGATCCGCTCGGCTGCGCGCCGGACGTAGAGTCCGAACACGACCAGCACCAGCAGCGGAATCATGATCCAGATCACGACTCGGCTGCCGCCTGGCGTCCCCGCTGGTTGCGCGCCAATCGCTGCAGGAAGTCGTAGGCAATCCCGCCGCTCGTCTTGCGCAGCGTCAGGAGATAGACCGCCAGCGCCACCAGGCCTCCGATCCAGGCAAGCGTCCCCAACTCCCGGGAGTGGATGAAAAAGGGCCAGATCATGAAAAGGAACGATCCGATCACGCCGGCGACGAGAAACACGACCCGCTGCACCTTCGGCGCATCGACGTCGCGGTTGCAGTTCAGCGTGACTACAGCCTGCCCGTCCTCGGCCGCCGTCCATGAAACGGTGCATTCGATGCCACCGGCCGCGGCGATGCCACGCCGCAGCGGCAGCGTGAACCGCCGCTCGTTCTCACGGGAGCCCATCATCTCTCCCCCGAAAAGGTCGACGAGGTCGGAGATCGTTTCCTCGATCCCTTCCCTCGGGATGCGGTCTTCGGTGAACTCCACGGGGCGTGAATTGATCTCGGACATTCGTCTCCTGAGACTAGTGGATCGGTGGATTCGTAGATTAGTAGATCAGGGACTGGGCTACCAATCTACTGATCCACTAATCTACTACTCTACTAATCCACTGCCTCTCAGTCCCGCGCGCTGATGTTGTACTTCTGGATCTTCGCCTTCAGCGTATTGCGGGCCATGCCGAGGCGTCGCGCCGCCTCGCGGATGCGTCCTTCCGACGTTGCCAGGGCGCGCTCAATGAGCTGGCGGTCGACGGACGACATCACCTCTTCGTAGACATCGCTGGTGATCTCCATCTTGCTCATCATCGGACTGAGCAGCGACCCGGGCATCGGCAGCGGACCGGCCACGCCGGCGGCGGCGCCGGCATCGGCGAAGAGGCCGTAGAAATCGTTTCGGGTGATCGTCTCGCCGTTCGACATCACGATGGCGCGGTGAATCGTCGCCTCCAGCTCGCGGATGTTGCCCGGCCAGTTGTAGCGGGTGAAGAGATCGAGCACGCCCGGCTCGAGGCGCTTCGTCTCCACGCCGAGGTCCTTGCAGATCTTCTTGATGAAATGCTCGGAGAGGAGCGGGATGTCGTCTTTCCTCTCGCGCAGCGGCGGGAGAAGGAGCGGGATGATGTTCAGTCGATAGTAGAGATCCTCGCGGAACGTCTGCAGCTCGATGGCCTTCTCGATGTCGAGGTTGGTGGCGGCGATGATCTTGACGTCCGTCTTGATCGTGCTCGTCCCGCCGACGCGCTCGAACTCCTTGTCTTCGACGACACGCAGCAGCTTGGCCTGGATGGCCAGGCTGACCTTGCCGATCTCGTCGAGAAAGATCGTTCCCCCGTTAGCCAGCTCGAAGCGCCCGAGCTTGCGGCGGTCGGCGCCGGTGAAGGCTCCCTTCTCGTGCCCGAACAGCTCCGATTCCGCCAGCGTCTCGGGCAACGCGGCGCAGTTGAACATGATGAACGGGCCATTCCGCCGCGGGGAGACGTTGTGGATGATGCGGGCGATGAGCCCCTTCCCGGTCCCCGACTCGCCGCGCAGCAGCACGGTGGAGTGGCCGCTGGAGGCCTTGCGGATGGAGAACTGGATCTTGGCCACGGCCTCGGAGCCGCCGACGACCGAGTCCAGGTGCTTCTCCACCAGCACCTCACGGCGGAGCGACTCGTTCTCCAGCGAAAGACGCGCTCTGGCCTCTTCCAGCTCCTCGTACAACCGCGCGTTCTCGATGGCGATGGCCGCCTGATCGGCGAAGGCCTCGATGAACGTCAGGTCCCTTTGCGAGAAGAGGTGGCGAGCCTCGCGATGATCGACGTAGATCGCGCCGGCGATCCGCTCCCGGATGACCAGCGGGACGCAGAGGATCGACATGATGTTCTCGGCGATCACCGATTCCGACTCGACGAAGCGGGCATCGGCGCGGGCGTCGGCGGAGATCACCGACTGTCCCGACTGGATGACCTCTTTGACGATCGACTGGGGTGAGCGGCGGGAGCCCCCCTCGGTGTCTTTGATGTTGCGGACGATTCGCGTGCGGAGAGCGCTCGTGATCGGATCGAGAAGGATGATCATTCCCCGCTCGGCGCGGACGCGCCGGATGGCCAGGTCGAGCACGCGGGTGAGGACTTCCTCCAGGTTCAGAGTCGAGTTGATGATCTTCACCACTTCATAAAGGCCGACCACACCGCTATCCGGCGCTTTACCCGCCGGCTTGATGCGGAAGAGCGCGCCGCGGGCGCGCTCGAGATCGTGCGTCGCCTCCAGCCGCTCGAAAATCCGGATTGCGCCGCGAATGGTCTGCGTCGCCTCTTCCGGCTCATCCTTCAGGAGTCCGATGTCGAACATCAGCCGAGCCAGCTCGTAGGGCGTCTGCAACTCTTCGAAGGTCGCCCTCGCGGAATCGAACTTCGCGTTCGCCGCCTCCCGGTTGCCCTGTGATGAGAGGATCTTTCCCCAGACCCAGTCGTTCTTGGCCAGAGTGAAACGGTCATCGAGCTGGCCGGCGAACTTCGCTCCCAGCTCCGCGTGCAGCGTGGCCTCGTCGATCCGCTGCTGGGTGAAGGCGATGCTGGCCGCGGCCGTGTGGACGCGCGCCAGGCCCTGGGTGGTCTGGTGTGACTCGAAGATGGACATGCTTCGGGCCAGGTAGCGCTCGGCCTCGCTGTAGTTCTCCCGCTCGTCCTCGATGTTGGCCAGCACGTACGAGGCCTCGGCGATGAGGTCTTCGTCGCGTGCCCGTTCGGCGGCCGAAAGCGCTTTCTGCGCGTACGACATGGCCCTGGCGATGTCGCCCTTCTTGTTCATCAGCCGCGCCAGCGGGATGTACACCGAGGAGCGCGAGGCGCGTGTATCGTCAAATCCCTGCAGCGCCAGGCAGCGGTTGTATTGCGCGAGCGCTTCGCCCCACCGGCCAAGCATCTCGAAGGCCTCGGCGAGGTTCTCGCGCGCCAGTGCCTCGTACTCGACGGCGCCGATCTTCTCATCGATGCGGACGCTCTTTTCGAAGTACCCTACCGCGGCGTTGAAGTCTCCACGGCTGAACTCGATGATGCCGACGTTGTTGTAAGAGGTAATGAGATCCCAGAGATCACCCTCGGACTCCGAGAGGGCCAGGTTCATTTTGTAGTACTGCAGGGCGTTGATCCAGTCCCCGAGCTTCCAGAGCGTATTGCCGAGGTTCGTCGAAGCCACCTTGCAGAGCCGCTCGGAGCCGACCTTCTCGCCGACTTTCAGAGACCTCATGAGCAAACCTTGCGACTTCTGCCAGTTTCCAAGGCTGTACTCGATGCATCCCAGCATGTTCATCACGTAGCCGAAGACGATGTTCGGCTCGGCCGGGTCGAGAAGGTGCAATGCCTTTTCTGATGAGGCTCGAGCCGCCTCGGGATCGTCCTTCTCGCGATGAAGGCCGGCGATGCGGTTCAGCAGTTCGGCAACCTCCAGCGTCATCCCGAGCTTTTCGAACTGATCGATGGCGTTCTGGAAGTACGACATCGCCGCCTCGTGATCGCCCCGTTTCCCGAGCACCTTGCCGAGCTTCTTCATGACCCGCGCGAGGTCGGCATTCGGCGCGTCGTCTTTGCTGCGGGCCTGGATACTCTTCAAAAGGAACTGGTACGCCGGGATAGCGCTCCGATAGTCGCCGCTACGGTGATAGGCGTCGGCCAGCTTCTCGCGAACCTCGGATTTTCTGACTTCTTCGGCGCCGGCCAGGTCCATCAGCTCGAGCGCGCTGCGATAGAAATCGGTGGCTCCCTGGTGCGCGATGGTGCGCATGGCCATGTCGCCGGCCTCGACCGCGTACCGGACGCCCTTGGACTCGTCGCCGCCGCGCGCGTAGTGGAATGCCACCTGTCCCAGAAGCTGTGTCGAGCCGGCGTTGAGCGCCGGCTCCAGAGCCGCGGCGACCCGTTGATGCATCTCCGTGCGATGGCGCTCCGTCATGGCGTTGTAGACCGCCTCGCGCAGGTGGATTTGCGGGAAGACGATCGTCTTGCCGTCGTTCGACTCGTCGAGCAGACCGAGCGCCACGACTTCGCGCAATGCCCGGTATGCATCCTCCTGCGGCGCCGAGGCAACGCTCGTCAGAAGATCGACGCCCGACCACTCGCCAAAGACCGCCGCGGCCTCGAGCAGTTCCCGATGCCGTGGCGCAAGCGCCTCCACTTTCTCCATCAGGATCGACGCCGCCCCGCCGGGGATGCGCAATCCCTGGATCCGATCCATCTCGGCGACCCACCCTTCCGCCTCCCAGTGCAGGTAGCCGTGGGCGATGAGATAGTCGACGACACGGCGGATGATCAACGGCGATCCGGCCGACTCCCACAGCGTCCAGCGCACCAGATCCTCCGAGATGTTCTCCTCACCGAGCAGCGATTGCAGGTGCTCGCGAACGAGCGGCTCGTTGAGGGCTTCCACCCGGATGATCGGAAAGGTCCCTTCGCGCGCGCGCCGCTCCCAGGCCGCGAGATGCGCGCCCGGCTCTGTGGCCGCTTCCCCCGAGGGATCGATCGTCAGAGTCCCGATCACCACCAGCCGGTTCTGCTTCGCTTCACCGATCAGGAAGGAGAAGAGCTCGGCCGAAGATGGATCGGCCCACTGAACATCGTCGACGACCAGGATCAGCGGCGACGCGCTCGACTCGCCGCCCGGAACACTGGCGCTGAGGAATCCATACATGTCCTGCATCGCCTGGACGATGCGATTGAAGAGGCGGTATTTCTGGCCGGTCTCAGGAGTGGCCTCTTCCCCCTGCGCCGCCAGGATGACCGGCCGCAGCAGACGGCGGATCTCGCCCGACACGTCGGCGTCGGGATTCACAGCCAGCACCATCTGCTGAAAGATCTCGACGAACGGCGCGTAGATGGTCTTGCGGTTGATCGGGCAACGCCCGCAGAACACCCGCGCCCCTTCCAGTTGCGCCCGAAGCGTGGCATCGCGGACGATGCGGCTCTTCCCCATCCCCTCGGCACCGACGACGATGACGCCGTTCCCATTCCCCTCCCGCGCTTCGTCGATCATCGAGGCGAGCTGCGCGACCTCGCTCTTACGCCCGATGAGCGGCGCGGCAAACAGCTCGCCGCGGCCGACCAGCATCTCGCCGGCATCCGCTTTCTTTCCCGCCGCAACGGCCACCGCATGCAGCAGTGCCGCCGCCGAGGCGTAGCGATGCCGCGGATCTTTCTCGAGCAGCCTCATGATGATCTGCTCGAGCTCCGGCGGCACGCTCGGATTGATCGACGACGGCGGACGGACCTCCTCGTCGAGGTGCATGCGGATGACCTCGATCGACGGCTTGCCGTAGCCGGGCAGCGCGCCGGTGACCGTCTCGTAGAGCGTCATGCCGAGGGAGTAGAGGTCGGCGCGCGAGTCGACGCGATCCTGTTTCAGGACCTCGGGGGGCATGTAGTGCAGCGACCCCCGGATCTGGCGATCGAGCACCTGCCGGCTCTCGACGGCAACGCCGAAATCCATGATCTTCGCCTTGCCACGCTCGTCGACGAGGATGTTCGACGGCTTCAGATCGAGATGGACGATGCCGAGGTGGTGGATGTGGTGCAGCGCGGAGGCGATCTGCAGGATCACGTCGTAGAGCGCCGCCCAACTATGACCGTCGAAATACTCCGAGATCTTCTTCCCGGCGAAGTACTCCATCGTGAAGTACGGGAAGCGCTCGTTGAGCAGCCCGTACTCGCGAACCTTGACGATGCTCTCGTGCTCGAGCGAGGCCAGCGTGGAGAACTCGGTCTTGAATCGCAGAAGCTGCTGCGGCTCCGATAGTTCGTGCCTGAGGATCTTGATGGCCTCGTCACATCCGTCGGCGATATCGAAGACTCGATAGACGCAGGTCGCCGCGGTCTCTTTCAAGATCGCGCGGGTCTGATAACGAGGGGGAAGTTGCAGCGCGGGGGCTAACGCCGTCTCGGCGGTTGTCGTCATGTCTCTGATACGTTTCTGTGAACGGGTGCAAATATAACCCTCCCATCCAAAAGGTGGGCAAAAAGTTGACCCTCGGCGGAACGCTGGAGTCTCGCCGGCTGGCCCAGCGGCGTCTCGCCACTGAGGAGGGTACAGAGAATGTATCGAGTCTTGCCCAGAACGGGGGCGAGACGCCCCCGAGCCAGCCGGCGAGACGCCAGCGCTCCGGTTGACCGCGTCGTACAATGCCCCCCATCCGTGTCCGATCTTCCCCAGAGCGTTGATCGATTCGACGTTGTCCGCATCCTCGGCAAAGGCGGGATGGGGACGGTCTACCTGGCTCGCGACCAGCGGCTCGACCGACTGGTGGCGGTCAAAGTTCTACACGCGGAAGATCTGGCCGCGGAAGACCGCCGGGCCCGGTTCATGCGCGAGGCGAGGACAGCCGCCGCCGTCCGGCACCCGAACGTAGCGACGATTTACGAGGTCGGCGAGACAGGCGACGGAGTCCCCTTCATCGTCATGGAGTACTGCGATGGGGAGACACTCTCCCAGCGGATGCGCCGCCGTCCCATCGAGGCCGGCGAGTTCCTGACCATCGCGCGGCAGATCGCTGCCGGCGCCGCCGCGGCGCATGAGGGGGGCATCGTCCACCGCGATCTGAAGGCGTCCAACATCATGATCGAGCCGACAGGGCAGGTGAAGATCCTCGACTTCGGCCTGGCCAAGTCGCTCCCGACCCAGTTTGCCCGGCCGTCGGATTCGTCGAGCCGGCGCATTTTCGGCACGCTTCACTATCTTTCGCCGGAACAGGTGCGCGGACAGCAGGCGGACGAACGGTCCGACCTTTTCTCGGTTGGCGTCATCTTCTTTCAGATGGCGACCGGGCAGTTGCCGTTCAACGCCGACGCGCCGCTGATGGTGCTCGAGAAAATCCGCGACGACGAGCCCGAGCCGTTCGTGGCCCGCGACCCCGCCTTCCCGGCCGCGGCGACCAAGATCATCGGCCATCTGCTGAAGAAGGATCCGAACGACCGCTACCAGAGCGCGCGCGATCTCCTGGCCGATCTCGATGATCTCGATACGCCGACGGCGCGCTTCCCCACCCTGACGCGCTCGCACTCCTCGCTCGGCAGGACGCGCTCACGGCCGCACTGGTCGCGCCTCGTCCTGACCATCCTTGCATTCGTGATCGGCGGCGCGGCGATCGTCTACTTCAATCGCCACACGAAGCCCGATCCGCTGCCGCCGGCCCCCACCGCTCCGCCCCCGATCCATTCGATGGCCGTTCTCCCGCTCGACAACATCTCCAACAATACGAAGGACGACTTCCTCTCGGTCGGCCTCGCCGACGCCCTCGTTACGAAGCTGCAGCAGATTCCCTCGCTGCAGGTGCGGCCGACATCCGCGATCGTCGGATACCACAACAAGAAGACCGACACGAAGACGGCTTCCGATCAGCTCCATGTCGACAGCGTGCTGGAAGGGCATTTCCTCGCTGCCGGTGACCTGGTGCGCGTAAACCTGCAGCTCACCGATTCGCGCACCGGCTACACCGTCTGGGCCGATGCCATCGATGGAAAGCGCGCCGATCTGATCAAGCTCATCGACGATGTCTCGTCTCGCACCGTGACCGCGCTGAACCAGAAGCTCGGCGTGCAGAAGGCAGGCAATGCCTCGGAACCGCGGTCGTCGAATCCGCACGCGTACGAGGAGTACCTCCGCGCCCGCGCGCTCAGCGGAAGCCTCGTCCCTGCCGAGCATCAGGCGGCGGAGGCCGCATTGCGGCGGGCCGTCGCTCTCGATCCGAACTTCGCCGCCGCCTACGCCGATCTCGCCATCGCCATTTCGCTCGGGCAGTCCCGCGGTCTGGACAACGCACCCGACGCCACCACCCGCGCCGAGTGGTACGCGCGTCAGGCGGTGCGGCTCGACCCGAATCTCCCCGCCGCACACCTGGCCATGGGCCGCGTGTTCGTGAAGTTCCCCGATCGCTTCCGCGAGGCGGTGCGCGAGAACCTGGCCGCTCTGCGTCTGAATCCGAACGACATCACCGCCCTCAACAACGTCGCCAATTTCTATGTCTCGCTCGGCGACACCCAGCGCGTGCGTTGCGTCGGCGACCGGTTGATCAGCCTCGATCCGAATTCGAACGAAGCCAAAATCCGGGGCTACTGGTACGTGAACGCCGTCGACCCGGAAGGGGCGCTCACCAACGCCGCCGCGGCGATGGCCGCTCGCGACACGGAGCTGGCCGGCCGTGACATCCGCGCGAACGCCTTCATCCTGAACGGAGACCTGGCCAGTGCCGACGTCGAGGCGCAGCGCGTCATCAAGCTGGTCCCCCAGAACTACCTCGGCAAGAGCCTGCGGGCGATGATCGCCGCGGCCAAAGGCGACCGCCCCGCCGCCGAAGCCGCGCTGCATTCATTCGAGCCCGACGCCAACCGCCTTCACTGGGCCGCCATGCGCCAGGCCCTCTGCTACGCCAAGCTCGGCGATCGCGACGCCGCCATGCACTGGGTCAATCGCAGCGCCGAGCTCGGAAACCACAGTTGGTTCGCCTGGGTCAAACATCCCTGGACCCAGTCGCTCCAGACCGATCCCGAGTTCCAGACCGTCCTCGGCAAGATGAAAGCCGACCTCGACGACGTCTCCGGAGATGTCCTCGGCGTCTATCAGCTCATGTGTCACTGAGAGGCATCGAACATCCGCCGCAGCGCCCGTTCCGCCGGAACGCGAATCTCTTCCGGAACGATGATCTCGTAGCGCATGTACTTCAGTGAGTCGCGCACGTCTTCGAGCGACGTCACCTTCATGAACGTGCAGAGCTTGCAGCCCTTGACGAAGGTCTTGTCCGGCACTTCCATCGCCAGGCGGTCGGAGAGACCGCACTCGGTGACCACGAGGAACCGCTTCTCCGGCCGCTCCTTCGCGTACCTCACCATCCCCGAGGTCGACAGCACCGCGTCCGCGAGCACCGCCACGTCCGCGCGGCACTCGGGGTGGACCAGGATCCTGATCTCCGGATCGGCGGCGCGAATGCGCGCCACCTCATGCGGCGTGATCTGCTGGTGCACGTAACAAAACCCTTCCCACGGGATGATGTTCTTCTCCGGCACCTGCTCGCCGACATGCCGCGCCAGATTGCGGTCGGGGACGAAGAGGATGTTCTTGTTCGGCAGCGTGCGCACCACTTTGGCGGCATTACCCGAGGTGACGATGATGTCGGAGAGCGCCTTCACCGCCGCGGTGGTATTGACGTAGCTGACGACGGCCAGATCGTCGTACTGAATCTTCAACTCGTCGATCCGCCTCCGCAGATCCTCGGCCGGCGCGGAGTCGGCGAGCTGGCATCCGGCGGCGAGATTCGGCAGCAGCACCGTGCGCGACGGATTGACGATCTTCGCCGTCTCCGCCATGAAGTGCACGCCGCAGAAGTCGATGACGTCGGCATCGGTGACCTTCGACGCCATCAGCGCCAGTTCCAGCGAGTCACCGATGAAATCGGCGACCTTCAGAATCTCCGGCCGGTAATAGTTGTGCGCCACGATGACCGCGTTGCGCTCCTTCTTCAGCGCCCGGATCTCCTCATGCAGCGCCTCGAACTCCCGCACATCCTCTTCCGTGTACTCATACGTCTGAACGCGGCTCAGTTCCTCGAAAAGGGTCGACATGTTGCGCGGACTTTAGCAGACGGAGCGCTGGCGTCTCGCCGGCTGGCCCAGCGGCGTCTCGCCGCTGCGGAGGTACGACAATGTAAGGAATCCTGCCAGACCCGGTGCCGAATCGCCAGCGCTTTGCCGCTCAACGGCTCGCTTCACTGCCAAGCGACATCTTCGTGTCCGTGGTCAGAATGTTTGTGTCGGCGTTTCTGACGACCTCGTTCATCAGCGGTTTCTGACTGGCCGGTCCGGGGCGAGACGGCGCGTAAACGGCCAGATACGGAAGGATGCGCGGCAGATACGCCGCGCCGCGTTTCTCACCGATGCGCGCGTAAAAATCATCGCGAAGTGTCTCCGCGCCTTCCCATTGTCGCGGCAGATCATCAGTGCGTAAGTGGCGTAACGTATCGACGACGTCCTTGGGGACGCCGGTCGATTCGAGAGTGAGGATGCGCGTCGCCGTGACCTCGTACTTCTGGTCCGCCGTGCTGTCGGCTTCTTTTCTGATGAGGCCGAGTGCAAGGTATGCAATGAGGAAACCGGTGATTGCGAGCGCTGCGGCTCCGGCCCATGCACCGGCAACCTGCAGCCCGAAGGCGAACGGCATCGCGATACCAGCCGCGATGACGAGAACAGCGAGAATCTGCAGGAACTCGAGCCACCGCTGCCATTTCGACAGGAGGACTGTTTCCTTGGCGTCTGGAGTCGATCTGGTTTCTGCTTCTGACATGAAACCTCCTCAGTAGCGCGGAAGTGCGCAGAGATGCAGCAGTTGGCTGTCGTACCTGACCAGTTGTTTCTGTACTTCCTCGGGGACCGTACCTCCCAAGTCCGCTGTCTTTGTCAACCTGACAAGTTCATCGCGGAATTTGCCCGAGATCATCGGCGGCGTGGGACCGGCCGAAATCGCACAGATCAGTACCTTGATTAAACCCGCCTTCCCCTCGTACTCAGTCTGCGTGGCCCTTGTGTCTTTGGCGTTATAGGGAACCGGCTTCCCTTTCGCATCGAGCGGCACATCAAGAGCAGCAGCCATCTGCCGAACCGTGGCGGGACCTGCCTGGAACAGAGTCCTGCCGAACGCACGGCCGAGGAAACCGCGTGGATCGACTGCCGCCGACTGTGCGAACGAAGCGTTTCGCGCCTGCGACTCGTCCGCGTATTCGTCATCGATCTCCGTCTTCGCCTCGCCGATGCGCTTACCACTGCTCGTCAGTTCCGAGGCAATGGCACCGACCTGCGCGACCAGCGGCTTCTCTTGCGCGCGTATCGTGCCAATCGTCTTCTCCAGTGCGCTGGTCCGCGAATCGATACTCGGTACGGTTATCGTCTGATTCTCTGCCTCTTTGGCATGTCCATCGGCTTCTCCAGCCATCGATTCAGCTCCCCGGGAATGCGTCTCGGCATTCTTCGCCGCAGTCAGGGTTTTTTTCTGCGTGCCGTCCGCACGGCCCAAGTGACCTTCGAGCGCATCCTTGCTGCTCATAACCACTGCCGACACAGCACTCTCAGAACCGCTGATCTTGGCTCCGATCACGCCTTGTAGCGTTGCCAAAGCGTTCGCGAGATCCTCCGCTGTCAGCGACGCTGGAGGAGGCGGCGCGGCGCTGCCGATGTGAATCGAATGATCTTCGACCGTAGTCCTCGCATTCGCAACGTTGCGTGCGTAGCCACCCGGGGTCGTCGCGAACCCGGTACCTGTAAAGACCGTTGCGGCGACAAGCGCTGCCGTGGCAATCGGAAAAGCGGCCGAAGCGACACCGGGCGCGAACTTCTCCAGCAAAGCGCCGATCCGTTTCGTCCAGTACCCTTCGGCGTCCGTGAAAGGAAGAACGGTAAAGATAGTCACGAAGAGCCAGGATGTGGCAAGTACCGCCAAGGCCAGCAACATGTACCAGCAGATTTCATAGAGCACGTAGAGCGGATGCTTCTCATCGAACATAGCCGCGAGTGGTGGGGAAGAATCCTTTCGCGCCTGCTCGATCTGGGTCGCACTCGCCTCGATGAGCGCGTGCGTACCCGCGATGCGAGTTCGCGCCAACGACTCCTCAGCCGCGATTCGGTCCAGGTAGTGCTCGATGTCCAAGCCTGGCGGTACGGTCGTCCCCGCTTTACCGGTTTCGCCGGCAAGGTCCTTTACGGATGCCCGTTTGACAGATGCCGGCCTGACGGACGCCCGTGCAGAAGTAACTTGTGACGCCAGCCGTGAAATCCGAAGCGTGCAGTCGCGCCAGATGCGGGCATCAACGATCTCTTCGGCGGCGACGACGAGTTCCTGTTTGGTATCAATACTCTGTTTGACGTCTTCGCCCCCGCCCTCGAAATGCTTCGCAATATCGCTCAGCAACCCCGTATCGGAGAGAACAGGCGGATTACCATCGACAACGACGGCAGGGAAGGAGGAGGCGGGAGCGATCGCTTCGGCGTATTTTGCCAGACGCCCGAGTGTCTCTCGCGTGAGCTGCCACTTTTCCTTCTCATGCTTTGCGTATTCGTGCTTTGCGCGGCCGAGTGAAACCAGTCCAGCGTACGCGACCAGAGCCACGATTACGATTCCGAGCTTGTGCAGGAAACTGCGCCACGCTTCTTGGTGTGCGATTTTCAATTGATCGTCGGACATGGAACCTCCTGACCTTCGTCGGTCGTGATAGACGGCCGGCGCCACGAACTCGGTCGTCACCCCAGTTAACTTGCGCGCAGACAGCTTTCCTAATGAGACGGTCACGCCGGCAATTTTCCCGAACGACTGTCGCGACACACCGACCGCCCTTAAGCCATTTTGATCGCTATGCCGAGGAGGATCTCCTCTTCGCTCTCGCCCGAATCTTCTCGTAGAACCCTCTCGCCGCCTCGCTGCACCGCACCTCGCTCGCGCGTACCGCGCGCCGGAGCGAGAGGCCTTCCATGGTCTGGCAGCGGCTCAGCGCCACGTACACCTGTCCCTCGGCGAAGGCGCCACGCGCCAGGTCGACCAGCACGCGCGCCAGCGTCAATCCCTGCGCTTTGTGGATCGTCACCGCCCAGGCGGGCATGATCGGGAACTGGATGAAGGTGCCGACCACCTCTTCGACGATCGTCTTCGTCGTCTCGTCCAGCGCGTAACGGATGTCCTGCCATTCGATCGGCTCGACCTCATGCGTCGTCCCGTCATCGAGCCGGACGCTGATGCGGGCGTCGTGGAGCGACGTCAGCACGCCGATCGTCCCGTTCACCCAACGGCGCTCCGGGTAGTCGTTGCGGACGAACATCACCTGCGCGTCGCGTTTGAGGACCAACTGCTTCGGCGCCGGAAGACGGTCCTCGCCGGCCTTCACGAACGTCCCTTCGCAGACCGCCTCGTAGGTGCGCGGCTTGTACGGGAGCGCCGCCAGCCGCGCGTCGTTCTCCTCGGCGGCAGCCCGGCGCGTCGGCACGAGGATCAGGTGCCGCCCCGTGAGCGAGCGTCCGACGCACGATTCGTTCAGCCGTCCCACCGCTTCGGCCGAGCCGATGCCGTCGCGAATGCAGGCCAACAGCGCGGCGAACGAAGCGTCCCGCTGGCGATAGACGATTTCCAGCTCGACCGGAAAGAACTTCAGCCCCCGGAGGCAGTGCGCGGAGAAAAAATGAGGCGACTCGTATCGCTGATGGATCAACTCCGCGTCGGCCGGCGTGACCACCGGCGGCAACTGAAAGAGATCGCCGACCAGGACGATCTGCACGCCGCCGAACGGCAGCTCCGACTTGCGATTGAGGCGCAGGAAGGCATCGACCCCGTCCAGCACGTCGGCACGCACCATCGAAACCTCATCGATGATCAGCAGTTGCAGCACCTCGATGACCTTGACGAAGTCCTCGTCTTTCTCCTTCCGGGCGTCCTCCGGCATCACCGGACGAAGCGGCAGATGACAGAACGAGTGGATGGTCTGGCCGCCCGCGTTGAGCGCCGCCACGCCGGTCGGCGCCAGAACGATCGACTGCTTCTCGGGAAAACGCGCCCGAAGCTCGCGAATGAACGTCGACTTCCCCGTCCCGGCGCCGCCGGTCACGAAGACGATCTGCCGTCCCGCGCCGACGGCGTCAAACGCCGCCTGCAACTGCGCATTGATCTCGATCGGATGCCGGACCGGCTTCTTCGCCAGCTTGCGCTTCGTTGGTGCCGGCCACGGCGATGCCTTTGGCGGCGTGAACGGCTCGGATGAGCGCCGCCTCGGCGGCGTCCGTTTCCGGGGATGGCCTGAAGGCTTTGACGGCGATTCCGGCACCGGCTCCTTCAGCAGCTTGGCGACCTTCACCGCCAGGCGGTGCCAGTCATCGCGAAGCTCCCAATTGCACCCGAGAGCATCGAGCATGTTGTAGAGCCGCCGAACATGCTTGACCCGCTCGCGAACCTTGCCGCCGGCCCGCAGCCGCGGCATCGCCTCATCCACCCACTCGATCAGCGCGTCAAGGGTCATCGTCGCGGCGGATGATACGACCGGAGCGCTGGCGTCTCGCCGCTGCGGAGGTACGAAAATGTATCGAATCTTGCCAGACCGGAGGCGAGACGCCTCCGTGCCAGCCGGCGAGACGCCAGCGCTCCGGGCAGACGCCGACGCTCCGTAAAGCCATCACGCCAGCGACGACACCTGCCCATCCCCTACCACCGCCACGCCCACCGCGTTCTTCGTCGTCGACTTGACGCGGTACATCGCGGCGTCGGCCTGGCGGATGAGATCGTCCTTGGTCAGGCCGTGGGTGGGGAACGTGGCGATGCCGAAGCTGGCGCTGATGGAAATGTCGATGCTCTCGCCGAGGTGGAAGGGAGCGGACGTCATGGCCTTGCGGACGCGATGGGCGACGGCGATGGCCTGCTCCTGATCGGTCTGCGGGAGGATGATGCAGAACTCGTCGCCGCCGAAGCGGACCACTTTGTCGATGCCGCGGACGGCAGCCATGATGCGCTTGGCCACCTCCTGCAGCGTACGCGAGCCGGCGAGGTGGCCGTGGGCGTTATTGACGGTCTTGAGATCGTCGAGATCGAGAAAGATGATGCTGCACGTGGCGCCATAGCGGCGGGCGCGCTCGATCTCCTCGTCCAGATACGACTCGAAAAAGCGCCGGTTGAAGGCTTTGGTCAGATCGTCGCGCATGGCCAGATCGCGGCTGCGGGTGAGCTGGTAGATGTTGCTCATCACCGAGGCCACCGAGCGGAGGTAGCGCGTGACGTTGGCCACCGCCTCGTCATCGAGCGGATCATGCGGGCCGAGGGCCACCCGAATCACGCCGATGAGATCGTGCTGCGCCTGCATCGGCATCACGATCATCCCCTCTTCCCGGTCGGCCGCGAACGACTGCCCCGAGGAGAGCGCGCGCTGCAGAAGGCCCGGCGGGATACCTGGCAGGAACTCGCCGGTCTCGCGTGCGGCGGGGTCCGAGCTGTAGCTGATGACGTAACGCTCCACGCGCGGGTCGTGGAGAAACAGGACCGCCCGCGTCAGGCCGAGGAAGTCGAGGACCGTGCGCGTGATCCGCTCGGAGACGGTGTTCGCGTCGGCGATGGTCATCAGCTCATGGATCTGCGCCAGATAGGCAACCTCGGTCTCCAGACTCGAGGCATGAATGACCGTTCTGGCGAGGTCGGAGGCGACGGCGAGCGTGTCGTCCGGATGGGCGAGAAAGCTCGCACGCGGCACGCGGATATCGCCATCGCGGCGATCGGCCGTCAGCACATCGTCGTAGAGCACGACACGGACGAGGCTCTTGCGCGGCGGTGCATCGAGCACGTGGTGGCTGTCGGCGTCGACGAGCACGATCCGGCACCGCTCCCGCTCGTCCCCCTCGACGAAGGTATTGCCCGGACAGCGCTCCCGAAGGAGCGCAACGAGCTCGCGTCCGCCGTAAACACCGATGGGAGGCGACATGGTCATGGACGAGTCTACACGTTCGTGACGGTGGGGTTGCGCGGTCTCGCGGTTCCGCGGTCTCGCGGTGGGGTTGCTGAGTTGCTGGGTTGCTGGGCGGTAACCAGGAACTTAGCAACCCAGGTAGCAACTCAGCAACCCAGCAACTCCGCAACCCAGCAACCCCCACCGCGAGACCCCGCAACCCCGAGACCGCGCTACCGCAACTTCACCGACAACACCATCTCGAACTGCGCCACCGGCTCGTCGCCGAGTTTCTTCGGCACGCGGGCGGTGACGTGGACCGTCGTTTCCTCGCGCTCCCCGCTCTCGACGGCGCGGCGGACGAGCGCCTGGATCGCTTCGCCGTCTTCACAGAGAAAGTGCACATCATCCTCGGGGCGTTTCAGGAACTCCGCGCGCACCGCTTTGAAAACGAACGAGAGGCGGACCTTCATCACGCCCATGAGATGGAAGCAGATCAGCCCGCCGGCGACGTCGGCGCCGATGCAGAGCGCGCCGAAGTACATCGACTGGAGATGGTTCTTCGTCCGCCAGTTCAGCGGGATGCGCACCTCGCAACGGCGCTCGTTCACTTCCAGCACCGCGGGCTTGGTGAAGTAGAGGAGGAACACGTTCCGGAGTGCCCAGAGGCGGACGCCGGCGGTCGCCTTCCAGTCGCGGCTCATCGCTTGGCCTTTTCGGCATCGACTTTCCGCTTCGCGTAGCCGCCGGTGGCGCGATCCCACGCCGCATCGGGAATCAGGCGCGCCGCGCGCATCAGAAGCGACATCGGAAGCGGAAACTCGACGACGCGCGCTCCCCGCTCCAGACCGTTCGCGATGATCCGCGCGGCCTCCTCCGCTGTCATCAGGAAGGGCATCTTGAACCGGTTCTTCTCCGTCATCGGCGTGATGATGAAGCCGGGGTTGACCGTCGTGACTCCGACGCCGTACGGCCTCAGCTCCACGCGGCTCGCTTCGAGGAACGCATGCATGGCCGCCTTTGTCGCCGAGTAGACCGACGAGGTCGGCAGTCCGCGCAGTCCGGCGATCGAGGCAATGCCGGCGAAACGCCCCGATCCGCGCGCGATCATCGACGGGATCACGGCGTCGAAGAGATGGAACATGCCCAGGATGTTCACGCACGTCATCAGCTCGGCGTCGTCAAGCTTGAACTTCGCCGCATGCGATGGAACGCCGACGCCTGCGTTGGCGACGGCGAGATCGAACGGACCGCCGAGCGCTTCTTCGCCGCGCTGTACCGCCTCGCGGACCGCCGCGGCATCCGTCACGTCGCACGGCAGCGCCACCGATTTGACCGGCAGCTCGCGTACGAGCGCGTCGAGCAAGTCGGCACGGCGCGCCAGAAGCCCGAGCGTCCATCCGCGTCGCGCCAGCTCATGCGCCAGCGCCGCGCCGATGCCGCTCGACGCCCCGGTGATGATCGCTCTCATGGGTGGAGTGTATCGCGCCGCCCTGCACACGACCGGCGATCCCGTTCACATTAGCCATGGACACCTGCACACGACCGGCGATGCTGTTCACATTAGCCATGGACACCTGCATACCACCGGCGATCCTGTTCACATTAGCCATGGACACCTGCATATCACCGGCGATCCCGTTCACATTAGCCATGGACACCTGCATACAACCCGGCCCGAGGGAACGGCAGGGTCGAACTTGAACACGCGGATCGAGGAATCGCCGTCTTTGCCGAACATTTACGTTTGCGTTCGTTCCCACCGTCGGGCGAGACGCCCGCCGGGAGCGGGCGCGGACGCCCGCTCTCCGTCACAACTTGCTTTCGATTGCTTTGCTGAGGCGCTCGTACGACTGCCGGCCGATGAAGATGTCCCGTACTCGTCCGTCGCGGCCGAGAACCACCGTCGTCGGCCGGCCCGAATACGCCGCTGCGGCGAGGTCGCTATTCGGGCGATCCGACTCGAACGTGGCCACGAGTGTCCGGAGGTGAATCACTTTGCGCTGGTAGAGAGCGATCCGGTCTGCTCCCTCGTCGGTGATCGTCAGCACCGCCACCCGTTTCGAGGAGTAACGATCGGCGAGTTTGTTCAGATCCGGCATTTCATCACGGCATGGCGGGCACCACGTCGCCCAGAAATTCACGACGACGACGTTGCCGCGAAGGTCGGCCAGACGCCGAGGGCCGGCGCCGGCCGTGGGATGAAGCGTGAGCACTTCCACCCGGTGCTGAATGATGGACCTGATGTTTCGCTCCGCGTAGACGAACGCCGAGGCGCCAATGGCAACGAACACGGCGATGACAAGGAGAATCACGCGCCCGGCTCGCCGAAACAGTCCGTGCGGCCAGCGCCGCAGCAGAAAGACCGCGGCGATCGCGCTCAGCACGATCACGACCGGCATCAGCAGGATCGCGTTGTCGAACAGGAAGCTGGCAACTTGGTCACCCATCGGCATCAGGTACGACGCCGGAGGTATCAGGTTTCACGGCATAGAATCGCCTGTGATGATCGTCGCCGCTCTTCTCTTCGCAACCGCCATCGATCTTTCGGCCGAGTTGCATGCGGCGGCGCAGGGAGCACACCTGCCGGCCATCCAGGCGACCGTGACCAGGAGCAGCGGCGTCGTCGCTCACGGCGTCGCGGGGATCGTCGAGCTCGAACGCACGAACGCGGTCACGAACGAGGATGCGTTCCACATCGGGTCGTGTTCCAAGCCGTTCACGGCCACGATCGTGGCCATGCTGGTCGAGGAGAAAAAGCTCCGCTGGGACACGCTCGTCCTCGATGTCTTTCCTGAGTGGAAAACGACCACGCATGCCGTGTATGCGCCGGTGTCGGTCGCCGATCTTCTCAGCCATGAGAGCGGTCTCCCGGCGTATGACGACGACGCGGACTTCGTGAACGTGCCGCCTCTGCCGGGTGGCACCGTCGAGCGGCGTCGTGAATTCGCGCACTTCGTTCTGACCCGCCCGCCGGCCATTCCTCCCCGATCCGGCTACAAGTATTCGAACGCGGGGTTTGTCGCCGTGGCAGCCATCATCGAACGGGTGTCGGGCCGATCGTGGGAATGGTGGATTCGGAACCGCATCTTCCGCCCTCTGAAAATGCACAGCGCCGGATTCGGATGGCCGTCGCGCGTCTACGGACACGAGAGCGCGGCCGATGGGAAGCTGACGCCCGTCGATCCGAAGGGGAAATACCAACTGCAGGATTTCCTGGCGCCGGCCGGTGACCTTCACATGTCGACGGACGACCTCTGCGCGTTCCTGAGGGCGCACCTCCGCGCCATGCGCGGCAGAAAAACGATCATCTCCCCCGCCACCGCCGCCGCCATGCACACCAAGCGCCTCCGCAGCGCCCTCGGATTCGGCAACGCCACCGTGGCCGGCTTCGACGAAGTGGCCACCTACAGCGGCAGCGCCGACACGTTCTTCACCGTCATCGCCATCGCCGCAAAGCAGAACGTAGCGGTGGCGGTATCGACAAACGCGGCGGGAGACTCGGCGCAGAAGACGGTGGGACGCGTGTTGAAGGACCTGCTGGTGCGCTACGCGAAATGAAACCCCTTCGAAGGCGTGCGTTACTCTTTACCCATGAAGAAGCCCGCAAAGATCGCCCTGGCCATCGCCAGCATCTGGCCCTTCATCTGGATGATGCTCTTCTTCGTTCTCGTCTTCGGAACGATGTTCTGGCTTTCCTCAACTTCCAAGATCGGCGGCCGGACGCAAGGGATACCGCTTCCGATCCTTCTGCTTTTCGCCGGTCACATCTTCACGATCTTCTTCATGTTCGCGCTGACGGCCTTCTACATCGTCTACCTCTTCCGAACGGATCGCGTCCCCCAGGACAAGAAAGCGCTCTGGGCGGTCGTCCTCTTCTTCGCCAACGTCTTCGCCTTTCCGGTGTTCTGGTATCTCTACATCTGGAAAGAGCCCGAGACGATCGGCGGGGGATGAAGGAGCTCACACGGAGGCGCGGAGAAAGAAGTTTCTTCGTCAATCTCCTCCGCGTCTCCGCGTCTCCGCGTGACATCGATCTCACGCGAAGACGCGAAGGCGCGAAGGGAAAACGCCGCGGGCAGGACGACATGCGACTGGTCACATGGAACTGTTGAACGAGCCAGCCGCGTGATGCCTCTTGACAGCAGAACTCACGCGGAGGCGCGGAGAACGCGGAGAAAGGAGTTCCTCGTCAACTCCTCCGTATCTCCCTGTCTCCGCGTGAGTTCAAGTCGTTCGTTCCAACGGCAACTGGACACGACTTCCGTATTCTGGTACACGCGTCATGAGGAAATATGTGGGGATTCGTCAAGACAATCAAAGAGCAGGGCTTTGGCTTCCTCGCGCCAAGTGACGGCGATGCAAAGGATGTTTTCTTTCATAAAGACTCGCTGGTCGGTATTACATTCGATGAGCTCAGGGTTGGCGACGTCCTCTCGTTTGACTACGAGGAGAACCCACGCGGAGGACGCAGCGCCATCAGTGTCGGGCGCAACGGTGAACCCCAATTCGATCAAGAGCTGCTAGTCGTCAATTCCTTTGCCGCTCAAGCCCCGGCCGCAGCCGAAGCTTCACCAATCGCGTCCGTAAGAACCCTCACCGATGACCTGCTGAGGCGACTGCGGAGAAACCCTAAAGAGCTCTCCCAACTCCATTCAGGGGTGTTCGAAGAACTCGTCGCAGAGATTTTCAAAAGCGAAGGATACGAAACCGAGATCATCGGCCGATTCAATCAACCAGACGGAGGCGTCGACATAATCGCTGTGCGGCGCGAGATAGGAGGAATGACGTTTCGCTGCGCTATTCAATGTAAGTGTTCGGGAAAATCGATATCGGCAGAACCTCTCCGATCGCTGCGAGGCTCTATGGATCGCTATCAAGCGCCCTATGGGGTGCTTGCGACGACAAGCTTCTTCACGCAACCCGCAAGGGACGAGGTCAAGGCTTACCTTTGGATGATCGGGCTTCGCGACTATGACAACATCGTCGCGGCGCTCAACAGACTCCAGCTGCATTGATATTCAATCAACCGACGAAGTAGCGATCAAACTCTTCGAGGCATTGAGTTAAGGCTGCTCACTTACCAATCTACCGCCGAACGAACTCGACCCGCTTCGACCGTGTAGCCCCGCTATCGAACGCGTAGTACTTGTGATCCCCAAGCTCCTCGCGGATGAACGTCTCCATATCCGCCAGCGCTGCATCGAGCCCACGAGGCGCTTTGCCGAAGGGTTTCGAGACGATCCGCTCCCCATCGAACTCCCAAATCCCGCGCAGAACGCCACCGGAAACGATCGCGTTGTGGTGAAGCATCTCTGCCTCGGATGCCGGGATCGCGCGGCCGCCGGTGTCCATCACCTCGGCGTCCTCGTCTTCGACGAAGGGCTCCAGGCCGCGATGCAGGCCGAAGAGGTTGTCGCGGAAGGGGAGGAGGAGGATGGCGTCGTCGCGGCGGCGGGGAGGGAGGGGGACGTCGTCGACACGAAGCGGGCCCATGGCCTCCTTTGCGGCGCGTTTGCCGATGCCGGCCCACCAGGCGAAGTCGTCGATCTCGGCGGGGGCGGACCAGGCCAGGAAGCGGACGGCGAGGGCGCGGTCGAGGTCGGGGGGTGGGGTGGTGTCGATCTCGGTTGGCCAGCGGCGGTAGAGATGGGTCTTGCCGTCGAGCCTTCGTTCAGCATTCGTTCTCAAGACACGACCCTCGGATTGCAGGATCTTGAGGGCGGCGGGGAGGGTGGAGGTGATGCCGAGGCGTTTACCGGCCTCGCCGAGGTCTTCGATGGAACCGGGAGGGAGGGCGCGGCGGAGCTGGTCGGTGGTGAAGACGCCGTCGCCGATCACCTTCAGGATCTTTGCGCCGAGCGATTCGATGTCGCGGCGATCGACAGGGAGCTTGCGCAGACGTTCGGCGAGAGATCGGCGGCCGGCGGCGAGGGCGAGGCCGGCATCGGCACGCGGCACGAGGAAGGCGGTATCGCGGACGGACGGCAGCTCCAGCACCTCCATCCTGCCGAACACGGCGTCGTCGACCCCCTGCCGGGTGATTGACGGGATGCGCGCACGGATGGCGAGATACGGTCCGGTACCTCCCGCGCTCGGGATCCAGCCCCCTCGGCCGACGACATCGGCGACCGTCACACCGCCGCGCGGCGGGAGGAGCTGTCGTTCCATCCACTGGGCGATCATTTCACTTCCGGCAGCTTCACACGCTCCTCGAACACGCGCGCGAAGAGGTCGCCGACTTTGGCCAGGCGGCCGGGCATCGTGCGCAGGTTGAACTTCTTCGGATCGAGCTTCTTCGTCACCTCGTCCCACTTCAGCGGCGCCGAGACCGGCGCGCCGTCGATGGCGCGCAACGAATACGGCGCGACGATCGTCTTGCCGTAGGCGTTCTGCATGCAGTCGAGGTAGAGCCTCCCCCGCCGCGCGGTCAGCGCCCGCTCCATGGTGAACTCGGGGACCTTCGCGGTGATGGCCGCGCCGATGGAGCAGGCGAACTGGTTGGCCTCCTCGTGCGTGTAGCCGCCGGCGAGCGGGACGAAGACATGAATCCCGCGCTTCCCCGAGGTCTTGGGGATGGAGGGGAGGCGAAGGTTGTCAAGGAGGCGGCGAACGATGATGGCGGCATCGATGGCCTGCTCGATCCCCTTCCCTTTGGCGGGATCGAGATCGAAGACCAGCCAGTCGGGCTCGTCGAGGCTGGCGCCGCGCGAGGCCCACATGTGGATGGTCAGCACCGACATCTGCGCCAGCCATCGCAGCGTCTCCGGACTGTCGGCGACGAGGTGGCGGACGCTCTTGTGTGCCGTCGTCCGCGTCGGCGTGTCGATGCTGGTCACCCACGCCGGCGCGCCACGTCCGACGTCCTGATGAAACCACGACGGCTTGTCGATCCCGTCGTTCCAATGCTCGAGCGCCAGCGGCCGGTCGCGCAACGCGCGGACCATCGGCTCGGAGACGGCGGCGTAGTAGTCGGCGACGTCCTGTTTGGTGATGCCGTCGCGGGGGTAGAGAACTCTCTCGGGATGGGTGAGTTTGACTGCTTCGCGGTTGTCGGTTGTCGGTTGGTGGTTGGTGGTTGGTGGTTTCGACGATGCGGTTTTCTTCGGCGGCGTTTTCTTCGCCGGCGAGTCTGCGGCTTCCTTCTCCGACGCCCGACTCCCGGCTCCCGACACCCGTTCTCTGACCACTTCGCCCACCTCCTTATCCTCCCGCAGCCCCAGAAACGAGGGGTGGCGGAGTCTGTTGTCCGAGGTCCATTCGGTGAAGGCTACCTGCACGACGTAGCGGGGGCGGACCCAGGTGGCCACGCGCTCGCGCGGGGCTTCCTTCACCATCGTCGCCGGGATGACATCCTTCGAAAGCTCGTCTTTCCACCAGACGCGCTGCTTGTACGAAAAGCCCGTGCCGACTTTGCCAGCGTAGTGGAGGGCGCCGTCGTCGCCCATGACCGCGAGGTGGAGCGAGCCGATCTCGCGCGCGGAGTGGGTGGAGGGATTCCAGCCGACGACGATGAGCTCCTGCTCGTTGATGGCCTTGATCTTCAGCCACTCCTTGGAGCGGCGCGGCTCGTAGACCGAGGAGCGGCGCTTGGCGATGATTCCTTCCCAACCCGACTTCTTTGCCCGCTCCAGCGCCGCGTCGCCGGTGGTATCGAGGGTCTCAGAGACTTTGATCGCGGCCGGTGTGCGCTTCAGCGTTTTCTCGAGCAACGCCCGGCGCTGGTCGTAGGTCAGCTTGCGGAGGTCGTGGCCATCGAGCCAGAGGATGTCGAAGACGAAGAGGAGCTCGCGGCGGTCGCCCTGCTGGAGGAGCTGGAAACGGGGCGCGCCATGCTCATCCAGCACGACGATCTCGCCATCCAGCACGACCTCGGGGAGTTTGAGTTTCGAGAGGGCGGCGGCGACGCTGGGAAATCGCGGCGCGAGATCGAGCTCGTTCCGGCTCCACATGGCGATGCTCCCGCCGGCGATGGCGACGACGGCTCGGAAGCCATCGTACTTGAGCTCATACGCCCAGCTCTTCCCATCGCGCGGCGGCGCCTCGGCGAGCGTCGCCAGCATCGGCGGGAAGACGTTTCGGAGGAGAGCCTCGGGGGTGTGCTTGGGCATCGAATTCAAAAAGCATCTAACCACAGAGGCACAGAGATCACAGAGGAGGATGAAGGCGGAAGGATGAATGCGCTGGTTGATTCATCCTTCATCCTTCCGCCTTCATCCTCCTCTGTGTCCTCTGTGCCTCTGTGGTCAAATGCTTTTTTTCAGAATCCGCAGATAGCACTCTTCCCGCCCCACGAACTCGACGGCGCCTCGTTCCTCCCAGACGCGGAGGCGTTCGATGACGCGCGGGTGGTTGAGATGGAGGACGCTGCCGAACATGTGCATGAGCAGGGCGCGGGGGACGGCGTCGTCGCCGCGGCAGCGGAGGCGCTCGATGCCCACCTGCAGCGCGTCGAGGCGGAACTCGACATCCTCATCGAGCAGCGCCTCATCGGAGGGCGTCTCCGAGGCGGGGTTCATCTCCAGGAAGGTCTCGAACGGAAGCGGCTTGAACTCCTTCACGCCGCGGCTGCGCAGATCTTCCTCCGGCAGATCGTCCGCGAGAATGAGGCCCGGGATCTCCGTCCCGACGCCGTCGATCTCCCAGCCGATCCACCGCTGCCTGCCGAGCAGCGTGATTCGCTGGATATAACGCGCCATCTCTCTCCCGTATAAATAGAGATGCCGATAATTGCACGGAGCGGGCTCTCTTGCCAGTGATGGAACTCACGGAAGAGGCAGCCGTAACAGAAGCCACGGAATTTGGTGTTATTCTTGCCACTCCAATCGCCCATTACGCATGTTCGAGACCGTCAGCCCGAAGGCGTTCCAAACGCGTAGCCGCCGCGTATTCTACGAGACGCTCCCGATCTCCATCGCGGTGCACGTGCTCGCCGTCATCGGTGTGTTCGCCGCGATGTTCTGGACCGTCGATTTCCCCGCGCATTACCCGAGGATGATCGTGGCCTACAACCTGACCCAGGCTCCCGATCCTCCGCCGCCCCCTCCCCCGCCGCCGAAAGCCGAGCCGCCGAAGCCGGTGCTGCCGCTCTCGCAACTGGCGCCGCCTCCACCGCCACCGACGCAGATCGTCGCCCCGACCATCATCCCAGACATCATCCCGACCGTCCCGCCGCCGCAGCTAAATCCGGAGCCGGTCGCTCCCCCTCCGGTGGCCGCCATCCCGGGCCCGGTAGACAGCGCGCCCAAGGGAGTCCCGGGCGGTCAGGTCGGCGGAACGGGCCACACCATCGGCATCGCCAAGGGGGTCAACCTCGGCGACGACGGCCGGGTCTATGTCGACCGCGACGTCAATCTGCCGTTGAAAGAGGTCGATCACGAGTACCCGCACTATCCCGATGCCGCGAAGAAGATGCACCTCGAGGGAACCTGCGTCATCCGCTACACGATCGGCAAGGACGGAAAAGTCATCGACATTGCCATCCTCGACCACGCCGCCTTCCCGATCTTCGATGAGGAGACGCTCAACACCGTCCGCGGCTGGCGCTATCGCCCGATGATGGTCAGCGGCAAACCGGTGGAAGTGGTGCACGAGCTCTCGGTGGCGTATCAGTACATCGTGCGGTGAGGCTGCGCTTCGCGCGTTGTCTGCGCTGGCGCGCGTTGTCTGCGCTGCGGCGCGTTGGGGGGCGGTGATATCGGGGTTGCGCGGTCTCGCGGAGGGAGCTGGCACGATTTGCGCTATGCAGCCGCTCGGCCCGACTCGTTCGGGAACGCTGGCGAAAAAAGAAGCGCGCCGATAATCCCTGAGGGGTCGGCGCGCTTCGTGTTTGCGCTGCACACGTCGTCTGCGCTGCGACGCTCGCGCTTATGTAGCGCATCAGACCACGCGCGTGAGCGCAGACAACGCAAGCGCAGCGACGCAGACAACGCGGCGGAGCCGCCGACAACGCGCGAAGCGCCGCCCTACGCCGGAACCGCCTCCGCCCCCACGCCCGCGGCACTGCGCAGCGTCTCGGCTTTGTCGGTCGCTTCCCAGGTGAATTCCGGCTCGGTGCGGCCGAAGTGACCGTAGGCGGCGGTCTTCTTGAAGATCGGCCGGCGAAGCTTGAGCGACTCGATGATGCCGCGCGGCGTCATCAGGAAGTTCTCGCGCACCAGGTCGATGATCCGCTCCGGCGCGATGCGCTCGGTGCCGAAGGTGTCGACGTAGACCGAGACCGGATCGGCGACACCGATGGCGTACGCGAGCTGGACTTCCACCTCGTCCGCCAGCCCGGAGGCGACGATGTTCTTGGCGATGTAGCGGGCCATGTAGCAGGCCGAGCGATCGACCTTCGTGGGGTCCTTTCCGGAGAATGCCCCGCCGCCGTGACGTCCGCGGCCGCCGTAGGTGTCGACGATGATCTTGCGTCCGGTCAGGCCGGTATCGCCCTGCGGTCCGCCGGTGACGAAGCGGCCGGTGGGATTGATGTGGAACTTGGTCCGGTCGTCGAGCAGCTCGGGCGGAACGACCGGCTTGATGATGGTCTCGATGATGGCGTCGCTCAGGTCACCGTGGCTGATGCTCGGCGAGTGCTGGGTGGAGACGACGACGGCCGCGACGCGCACGGGGCGCTTTCCCTCGTACTCGATCGTGACCTGCGACTTGCCGTCGGGGCGGAGGAAGTCGAGCTCATTGTTCTTGCGCGCGTCGGCCAGACGGCGGGCAAGCTTGTGCGCGAGCATGATCGGCAGCGGCATGAGCTCGGGCGTCTCGCGGCAGGCGAAACCGAACATCATGCCCTGATCGCCCGCGCCGCCGGTATCGACGCCCTGGGCGATGTCGGGAGACTGCGGATCGATGGAGGAAACGACGGCGCAGGTCTCACTGTCGAAACCGTACTTGGCGCGCGTGTAGCCGATCTCCTTGATGGTGCTGCGCACGATCGACGGGAAGTCGACGTACGTGCCGGTGGTGATCTCGCCGGAGATCATGGCCAGACCGGTGGTGACGAGCGTTTCGCAGGCCACACGCCCCTTGGGGTCCTCGGCGAGAACGGCATCGAGAATCGCGTCCGAGATCTGGTCCGCGATCTTGTCCGGGTGACCCTCGGTGACAGACTCCGAGGTGAAAAGCGTTCTGAGAATAGACATCGTTGAAGGCTCCTGGTTGGTATCCCGGCAATCCTAACATGCCGCGGCTTGCGGTGTTGTCTGCGCTGCGGCGCGTTGGGGACTACCACGCCTGTTCGGTGGTCAGACCACGCGCCGCAGCGCAAACAACGCGAGCGAAGCGACGCAGACAACGCGCGACAGCGCAGACAACGCGGCGAAGCCGCGGTTAGGCAAGCGCCGTGCAATCTCATCGGCGAATGCTGAAGCCACGCGATATTGGTGCTTACCGTGATCTGCTCGTCCTCTTTACAAAATATGGGCGCAAAGACTTCCACCTTTCTCTCTCGCCGGAAGACATCGTCGTCGACGACGAGGCATCCTCGGAGATCGAGCCGGACGTTGCCCGGCGCGCCGAGGCCTTTGCCAAGGCGCTCAAGGAAATGGGGCCGACCTACGTCAAGTTCGGCCAGATTCTCTCCACGCGTCCCGACATCGTGCCGCCGGAGTACATCGCCGCGCTCGAGTCGCTGCAGGATGACGTCGAGCCGTTCTCCTTCGCCGACGTCGAGCGCATCGTCGAAGAGGAGCTGAAGGTCCGGATCTCGAAGGCCTTCGACTCGTTCGAATCGACGCCGCTGGCCGCCGCCTCCCTCGGGCAGGTGCATCGCGCGGTGCTGCGCGACGGCCGCGAGGTGGTGGTCAAGATCCAGCGACCCAATGTGCGGGAACAGGTGAAGCACGATCTGGAGGTCTTCGCCGACATCGCCGCCACCATCGAGCAGCACAGCGACATCGGCCGGAAGATGAACCTGGTCGGCTCGCTGGAGCAGGCGCGCATCACACTGATGAACGAGCTGAATTACGAGCAGGAAGCGCGGAACATGGAGATCCTGCGCCGGAACCTGGCCGAGTTCCCGCGGATCTATATCCCCAGCGTCGTCCACGATATGACCACCGGGCACGTGCTGACGACGGAGCTCGTTCGCGGCCGGAAGGTGTCGAAGCTGACGCCGCTGCAGATCATCGATCACGACTACGCCGATCTGGCGGCGGCTCTGACGAAGGCGTACCTGAAACAGATCTGCGTCGACGGGATCTGGCATTCCGATCCGCATCCGGGGAACGTCTTCATTCGCGACCTCGAAGACAACCAGGCCGAGGTGGTCCTGCTCGACTTCGGGATGGTCAGCAGGATCAGCCGGGAGTTCCAGGACGAGGTCATCAAGCTGCTGCTGGCCATCTCGTCGAATCGCGGCGCCGAGGTGGCCGACGCCTGCGTGCGCGTCTCGGAAGTGCAGGAAGGCTTTGACGCCGTTCGCTTCGTGCACGAGATCTCGTCGCTGGTGGCGGCCTTTCACGACCTCGACGTGCACCGTATCAACGTCGGCCAGTTGATCTTCAACGTCATCACCCTGGCCAACAACAACGAGCTGAAGGCGCCGGCGGAATTGGCGATGCTGGCCAAGACGCTGCTGCACCTGGACGGCATCACGCGCCGGCTCGACCCGGAGTACGACCCGAATACGGTGATCCGCGATTACGCGGAGACGCTGATGCTGCAGAAGCTGGCGCAGAAGTTCGCGCCCCGCAACTTCTACCCCGCCCTGCTCGATCTCAACCAGCTCATGCTCGACCTGCCGCACCGGGCCCGCGAGATCGTCGACCAGACCGCGGCGGGGCGGCTGTCGTTCAGCCTGAAACTGACGCAGGCGGAACAGTTCCTGGCCGGGATCCACAAGATCGCCAACCGCATCACCGTCGGTGTGATCATCGCCGCGCTGCTGATCGCCTCATCGCTGATGATGCGCGTACCGACGCATACGCAGCTCTTCGGCTATCCAGCCCTGGCCGTGACCGGCTACCTCCTGGCCGCCATCGCCGGCATCTACCTCATCGCCTCGACGCTGATTCGCGATAGGAAGGATGAGGAGAAGGCGAAGGTGCGTTGACCCACTAGAACCCTTCCAGTAGATTCGTCACCAGCGACTCGGCGAAACGGACGGCGATCTCGTTGATGGCGCGGGTCTCCTGGTCGAAGGCGTCGGTCGATTGGGAGTTGACCTGATAGTTCTCGGAGAAGCGGTACTGGTCGTTCTTCCAGAGCACCTTGTCGTCGGCGCGGTGGTCGAGCAGCTCGATCTTGGCAGTGATGGAGATCTGATATTGGGTCGCTAGTCCCTGGGCGTTGAAGGCGACGGGGAAGATGCCGAAGGAGTCGATCGAGCCGCGCAGGATGACGTCGGCGGCGGCGGGCGAGTTGACCAGTTTCAGGCGGCCGCGCGAGACGAACTCCGCCGCCACCGATTGCGTCACCCGCTGTTCGAGCTCGACGCGCGTGGTGCGGTTGACGAAAGCCGGCACCTCGATCGTATGGACCGTCGGCGCCAGCAGGTTGTTGGCACTCCCGACGAGCGCGTAGCCGCAGCCGGTCAACAGCGGCAGGAGCAGGAGGACGAGGCGTTTCATGCAGGGAAAGGTAACACGTCACTTCACCACAATGTTCACCAGTTTTCCCGGCACGTAGACCTCTTTCACCACCTCTTTCCCCGAGATCCATTGCTGAACTTTCCCGTTGGCACGAATGGCGGCGAGGACGACCTCCTTCTCCGGCGGGTTCGGCACTTCGACCTGGCCGCGCAGTTTGCCGTTGACCTGCACGACGATGGTGACGACGTCTTCGATCATCAGCGCCGGATCGGCCTTCGGCCACGACGAGGTGAGGATGAACGGCTGGTTGCCGAACATCGCCCACAGCTCCTCGGTGATGTGCGGGGCGAAGGGATGCAGGAGCTGCAGCAAAGTCGTGTAGGAATCGCGGAGCGCGCCGGTGTCGGCATCGCCTGCATTGAGCGCGTCCCCAATTGCGTTCGACAGCTCCATCAGGCCGGAGATGGCGGTGTTGAACTCGAAACGGTCAAAACGCCGGGTGACGGCGTCGATGGTCTGATGAGTCTTGCGGATCAGCGCCTCACTCCCGCCTTCTGCCTTCTGACTTCTGCCTTGTATCTGCTCCCCCATGTTCCAGACACGCCCCAGAAACCGGTGCGCGCCGGTGACCGCGTCGTCCGACCACTCCGCTTCCTTGTCCGGCGGCGCGATGAAGAGCGTGTAGACGCGCTCCGTGTCGGCGCCATATTTCTCGATCAGCTCGTCCGGCGGCACGACGTTGAAGTGCGACTTCGACATCTTGCTGGTCTCGGCGATGAGCGCCTTGCCGGTCGTCTTGTGGACCGGCTTCCCATCGACCCGCTCGACGTCGGCGATGGCCACCCACGTGCCGTGCTCGGCGTCGCGGTAGCCTTCCTTGGTGATCATCCCCTGGTTGAAGAGGCGCGTGAACGGCTCTTCGTAATCCAACAACCCCATGTCGTGCAGGGTGCGGCAGATGAAGCGCGCGTAGAGCAGGTGAAGGATGGCGTGCTCGATCCCTCCGATGTATTGATCGACCGGCAGCCAGCGGTTGGCCAGCGCGGAGTCGAAGATCTTCGTGCCGTCGTTCGCGGAGATGAAGCGCGCGTAGTACCACGACGAATCGACGAAGGTGTCCATTGTGTCGGTCTCGCGTCGCGCCGGACCATGACAACGAGGACACGTGGTGTTGACGAATCGCTCGTCCTTCGCCAGCGGGTTCCCTTCCCGCCCGGTGAACGGCACATCGAGCGGCAACTCCACCGGCAGTTGTTCCTCGGGGACGGGAACGATGCCGTCTCGCTGGCAGTAGATCATCGGGATCGGCGTCCCCCAGTAGCGCTGCCGGGAGATCAGCCAGTCGCGTAGCCGGTAGCGGACCATCTTCTTCCCGATGGCCATCCGCTCGATCTCTTCGATGATCCGCTCGATGGCCTTGGGAGTGGTGAGGCCGGAGATGATCCCGGAGTTGATGGCGGTCGCCGAGTCGTCCTTGACCGAAAACGCTTCCTCGGCGCTCGGCACCTCGCCGCTCGACGGCTCGACGACGATGCGGATCGGCAGGCCGTATTGCTTCGCAAACTCGAAGTCGCGCTGGTCGTGCCCCGGCACGGCCATGATCGCGCCGGTGCCGTACTGCATCAGGACGAAGTTGCCGAGCCAGATGGGGATCTCTTCGTTCGTGAACGGATTCGTGGCCGTCTTCCCTGTGAAGCGCCCCTCCTTCCCCGCCTCCTGCCGCTCGAGGTTGGACTGATTGCGGACGCCGGCGATCCATTGCTCGATGGCGGCGCGATCGGGGTTGTCTGCGATCAGCGCCGCGACGTCGGGATGCTCCGGCGCCAGGACCATGAAGGTGGCGCCGTAGATCGTGTCAGGCCGCGTGGTGAAGATGCGGATCGACTTGCCCAGCGACGGCACGGCGAACTCGACGTCGGCGCCGACGGAGCGGCCGATCCAGTTGCGCTGCATCAGCTTCACTTTTTCCGGCCAGTGCTCCAGGGTGTCGAGCCCGTCATCGAGCCGGTCGGCGTAGTCGGTGATCTTCAGGAACCACTGCTCGAGATCGCGCTGCACGACGATGGTGCTGCATCGTTCGCAACGCCCGTCGATGACCTGCTCGTTGGCCAGCACGGTCTGATCGGAGGGGCACCAGTTGACCGGTGCCTTGGCGCGATAGGCCAGACCGCGCTCATACAATTTCAGGAAGAGCCACTGGTTCCAGCGGTAGTACTCCGGCTCGCACGAGGCCAGCTCTTTCGACCAGTCGTAGAGGATGCCCCAGCGGAGAAACTGCTTCTTCTCGCGCTCGATGTTCGAGAGCGTCCACTGCCGCGGATGGATGCCGCGTTTGATGGCGGCGTTCTCGGCGGGAAGACCGAAGGCATCCCATCCCATCGGGTTGAGCGCCGCACGCCCCTGCATGCGGAAGTAGCGGTAAAGCGCGTCGCCGAGGATGTAGTTCCTGCCGTGGCCGACATGAAGGTCGCCCGACGGGTAGGGGAACATGTTGAGCATGTAGAACTTGTCGCCTGGCGCGGCCACATCGACCTCGGCCACCTTCGCATCCGCCCAGGCACGCTGCCATTTCTCTTCGATCAGTTTGGGTTCGTAAGGCATAGAGCGGGGAGTATAACGAGCCGGCACGGCCGGCCGCGTTGGTTGTTCCTGCGTCCTCTGGCAGAGGCAAAGGGATCGTGGCCACTCGTCACTCGATGCGGTTCGCGGGCATGTTTCTGCCGTTCTGATGGAGTACGACACCTGTCGCCCGACCGTTTGCATCGACGACGAACGTGAGCTGGGCGTCGAAGTCTTTGACAAAGAAGTCGCGGGCACCCTCGCCGAAGATCTCGAACCGCGGCTGACCGGTAGCTTGCGAGTAAAGCCGGTCGCCGTCCCGCGTGATCGCCAGGATGAAATTCGGAGCGAGCTGGTAGCGGCCGACGTATTTCTCGAGAACGGCGGCATCAACCTTCACCTCTTGCCGCTCCCTCCGCAGAGGGAAGGCGGGATCGAGAAGATGCAGGCCGATGTCATCGACGCCGGCGTTCGTCGACGTGTTCGAGAGGACAACGACGCCGGTGCGGCTCTTTGGATCGAAACCGATCCAGGTGCGGTAACCGCCGGTGCCTCCGTTGTGCCAGATGATCTCGTGTCCGTCGCGGGTCCAGATGTGCCAGCCGAGGGCGATCTCGAGGTTTGGAGTGCCGGTTGGACGCCGCGCGGCGATCATCGCAGCCATGGATGGGGCCAGCGATGACTTCTCGATACCGATGTTTGCGGCGAGGAAGGTCAGCAGATCGTTCGCCGTCGACCGTAGCGCGCCAGCTCCTGCCAGCGTGGGGATGTCCCAGTTTGGGACGGGCTGAAGCCTGGCGTCGTGACCTGGCGCGAGGCGCTCCTTCATCGACTTCGAGAGCGTGATTGCGGTGCTCTTCATCCCGAGCGGCTCCAGAATCCGCGTCCGCACCAGCGTCTCGTAGTCGGTCCCGGCGCGGCGGGCCAACGCGTGGCCGAGCAGTCCGCCGCCGAGGTTCGAGTACTCGTACTTCGACCCGATGTCGCGCGTCAGCTCGACGGAGGAGAGGAACTCGTAGAGCTGCGCTACTGAGAAGTCAGCATACGGATTGCCGGGATCTTTCGGGTGAAAGTTCGTCGGCATCCGCGGCAGACCGGAAGTGTGCGTGGCCAGATCGACGAGGGTGATCTTCTTTCCGCCGCGCTCGGGCACTTTCACGTCCGGTGGGAGATACTTCGAAACGGGATCGGTGAGAGCCACTTCGCCGCGCTGGACCGCATCAGCGAGAAGCAGCGATGTGAAGACCTTCGTTATGGAGCCGATCTCGAAGACGGTATCGGCGTCGACCGGGCCTTCTCCCTTCTTCGTGCTTCCATACGCGACCGTGCGCCGGCCGGATGGATCGATGACGCCGACGACGATGCCGACGCCCTGCCGCTGCACGTCGATGCGGTCGGCGAGGATGGCGCGGATATCTTTGTCCGGCAGCACCGCACCGGAGCCGGCATGGGCGAGAAGAACGAGGCTGAGAACGACGGCGATGTGCTTGAGCGATGTTTTCAATGTTCCTCCTGGAGACGAGACAGCTCGTCGATCTGTCGTTGATAGCGGCGAGCCATCCAGTGGTTCAGCGGAATGGCCGCGATGATAAAGAAAACGCAGGTGATGGTTTCGAAACGGATCGGGAGGGCGATTTCCGGGTGTGCCTGCGCGAAGCCAGCGAAGAAAACGAGCGGCCCCGGCGCGAGGGCGAGCATGCGCGACCAGAAAGTGGCGCCGCGATGGAAATCGCGCTGCCGCGCCAGCTCGGTCCGGAGGTGATCGAGTGAGGCCGTGTCGCCGGACTGGCCGGTAGCAGCTCCGCGAAACCGATTCTGGCGCATCTGCCATACGAGGTAAACGAGGCCGATGATCGTGAGAACGGCTCCCACCTTCTGCAGTGAGCCCATCCCCACAAACATCCAGCCGCTGAAAAAGACGATCAGTACGGCGCACACCAGGTAGCCGTCGAAGTTGCGTCTGCGCACCTTGCGGTTCATCGTTTCGATCCTCTTGCGGATGTCTTCCGTGCTCATGCGAAATCCGTCGCTGCCCTGCGCCTGCCAGAGTGTGACGACGTCATCGGGCTGGCTGTCATTGGCCATGGCGTTCTCCCTTGGAGATAGTGTTGAAGCGGCCGGCCAGAATCTTCTTGATGCGATGGATCTTCGTGGCCACGTTGCCCGGCGAGATGCCGGTGATCTCGGCGATTCCCGCGGCGTCGGTTCCTTCGAGATAGAGGAGGATGACCTGCCGCTCCAGCGGATTCAGTTGCTGGATGAATTCGCGGAGGCGGCCGAGCGACTGCTGATGGTCGAATACGCCCTCGGAATCACCGCCGGCCGGCAAATGGTCGACATCGTCGAGGCTCACCAGCGGCCGCGAACTGGCGCGCCGGTGCCGGATGACATGAGTGGCGGCCACGTTGTGCGCGATGCGATAGACCCACGTTCGCAACGAGCAGTGGCCAGCGAACACTTCGAAGCTGCGCCAGATGGCGAGATGAATGTCCTGGAGCAGATCGAGACGCTTGTCGCGATCGGCCTCGTAAGAACCGGCCAGCCGTTCCAGCGCAGCGCCGTACACGTTCGCCGCCTCCTCGTACAACACATCCTGCGACATCTGCCGTGTGTCCCTCCGAATGAGGTAGTCGATGGTGGAGCGCGTTTCTTACAGTTGTGCCAAGGACGCAGTCATACCGTCGCGCTGACGCAGGTCACGGCCACACGAACGTGACCGGCCCGTCGTTCTCCAGCGACACGATCATCATTTCGCGGAAACGGCCGGTCTTCACTTCGATGCCGGTCGAGGCCAGTTCCTCGACGAACCTCTCGAACAGCAACCGCGCCCGCTCCGGCTCCTCGGCGTTGTCGAAGCTCGGCCGGCGTCCACGAGCAATGGAGCCGGCGAGCGTGAATTGCGAAACGGCCAGGATGGCGCCGCCGGCCTCGGTGACGTCGCGGTTCATCCTGCCGGCGGCATCACTGAAGATGCGCAGCTCGCGGATCTTCTTCGCCGCATCGCGCACGAGCGGCTCCGCGTCCCCTTTCTCGACCGCGGCGAGGATGAGCAGGCCGGTTCCGATCTCCGACACGAGCTCGTCACCGACCGAAACCGAGGCGCGGCGCACCCGCTGAATGACGCACTTCACGGCGGCGGATTCTACTCGCGGTAGAAAAACGCCCGGCGGCGCGCCGGTCGCATAAAATAGACGGACCCTCACGAAGACCCGAGAGCCTCGTCTCTCGCAGGCGAAGACTTACTCGAACAGGAGAATCAAATGGCAGGATCAGTCAATAGAGTCATTCTCGTCGGACGCCTCGGCAAAGACCCCGAGATCCGATCGATTCCGAGCGGTACCAGCGTGGCGAAGTTTTCACTCGCCACCGATGAGCGCTTCACCGACAAGAACGGCGACAAGCAGGAACGGACGGAGTGGCACAACATCGTGGCCTGGGGCAAGCTGGCCGAGATCTGCGGCCAGTATCTGCGCAAGGGCAAACTCGTCTTCATCGAAGGTTCGATCCGCACCGAAAGCTGGGACGATAAGGAAACCGGCGTGAAGAAGTACCGCACCGAGATCATCGCCAAAGACATGCAGATGCTCGAGAAGAAAGGTGATGACGAAGGCGGCTACAGCGGCGGTGGCGGTTACCGCAAACCGGCGAGCAGCGGCGCGCCGGCCGGCCCAACCATGGACGACGACGACGAAGTTCCCTTCTAAGAGCAAGGCCCGAACGTAACGCGACGGAGCGCTGGCGTCTCGCCGGCTGGCCCGGGGGCGTCTCGCCCCCGGTCTGGCAAGACTCGATACATTCGCCTGGTAACCCTCAGCGGCGAGACGCCGCCGAGCCAGACGGCGAGACGCCAGCGCTCCGTTTGCTGAATTCCGGCCCTCCTCTCTCACCTTCGCGGGTGTTACATTCCGATCATGTACGCCGGCGAGCGATTCAACAGCATTACGCACATCGTAGGCAGCGTGCTGGCGATCATCGCGTCGGTTGTGGCCATCCACGCGGTCATCGCGCGGGGGCGCGATGCCATCACCATCACGGCGATGGCGACTTACGGCGCGATGCTGATCGTGCTCTATCTCAGCTCGACGCTCTATCACTCGCTACGCGGCAAGGCCAAGAGGGTCTTCCACGTCTTCGATCACTGCGCGATCTATCTGCTCATCGCCGGAACGTACACGCCGCTCACGCTGATCACATTGCGCGGGGCGTGGGGGTGGTGGTTGTTCGGCATCGTCTGGGCGCTGGCCATCGCCGGCGTTTTGAAGGACACCCTTCTGCACGGACGCTATCGCCCGATCTCGGTCGTGCTCTACATCCTGATGGGATGGCTCGTGCTCGTGGCCATCAAGCCGCTACGGCTGGCCATGCCGTCGGACGGGATCGCATGGATTGCCGCCGGCGGCGTCGTTTACATGGCCGGCCTGATCTTCTTCGCGCTGTCAAAGCGGGTCGCGCACATGCATGGCGTGTGGCATCTCTGCGTGATCGGCGGCAGCGCCTGCCACTACGTGGCCCTCATGCGCTACGCGGTGTAGAGGCGAGGTACCGCTCGCGGAGGATGCGGACGTGATGACGTTCGTGCCCGAGGATGCCGAAGGCGATGGCGCGGACGCTGATCGGATGGTCGCTGGCGGTGCCGATACGGCGCCAGGCCTCTTCGGACAACGCCCGAAACATCATCACGTTGGCGCGCCGCACGGTGGCCAGTTCGGCAGCCAGATCCGAGATCGATCGGTCATCCGCACCGCTGTTGGCCACGTACGGATCCTGATCGAACCCCGGCAGAGGCGTCGTCTCTCCCCGCGCGATCGAAAGCGCGCGGTAGGCAAAAATGCGCTCGCCGTCGGTAACGTGTCCAACGATCTGTTTGATGCTCCACTTGTCCGGCGCGTAGCGCTGCGATGCCTGCTCTTCCGACAATCCGCCGAGGAGCGCCGCGGTCTCCTCTGACTGCGCCTCGAGCGCGGCCACGACGTCCTCCTCGGGTGCGAGATCGATGTATTCCTGGAAGGAGCTGCCGTATTCACCGGCCTGGGGACGCCCTGCGTTTTTCATCCGCGCATCATCGCGTAAACTTCGATGAAAATGCTAGATCTCGAGATTGGACCGCTGGCCGGCGATGCCGAGGCCCGGGCCTGCGCGGAGATGATGTCGTCGAGCGACCCGTGGATCTTCTTCGGACGCACGTTCGAGCAATGCCTGGCCCGGGTCACCAATCCGGGAGGGGAAGTGTGGGTTGCGCGCGAGGATGGCGTCGCCCGGGGATTCATCATTCTCGTCCTGCAAGGGGCCTTCGTCGGCTACATCCAGGTCGTCTGCGTCGCCGCGGATGCGCGCGGCGGCGGGCTGGGATCGCGGCTGGTCCGCTTCGCCGAGGAGCGCATCTTTCGCACGTTCCCCAACGTCTTCCTCTGCGTCTCGTCGATAAACCCGCGCGCACGGCAACTGTACGAACGGCTCGGATACACGCTGGTCGGCGAGCTTGACGACTACGTCATGCGCGGCCAGTCGGAATTCCTGATGCGCAAGTCGGCCGGCCCGCTGGACGAGTTTCGTCCGGAGAGCGAGCGGAGTCCAACAGCCGAGGAGCAATCATGATGAAACGACTCGTTCTGGCCACCCTGCTCGCGTTTCTGGCCTGCTCGGCATTCGGCACGCCACCCTGTCCCCCGCCGCCTTGCTGGACGCCGAAAGCGCAATTCGATCCGGCAGTCTGCGACGCCAAAGCCGACTGGATCGCCGTCGGCCATGTGACGAAGCTCGTCCATCATCCGGCAGACTATCCGCTCAACAAAGACTTCACCGAGTTCACCTTCGTCGTCGACCGCTGGGTCAAAGGCGGCGAGAACCTGCCGCGCGAGATCGCGTTCAACACCGGATGGTGCACGAACGGCGAGACGATGCGCGACGATGCCGGCCCGTTCCGCTTCTGGGGAAAGAACAAGCCCGACGTCGTGAACGCCCAGTGGGAGTTCCTGCACTTCGAGAAGGTCGTGGTAGCGCGGTAGCGGGGTTACGCGGTAGCGCGGTGCGAAGTCGCTTGATCCGAGTTCCAGCAGTGCCTGCCGCCGCTAGCCAGGGACCGATGTGGACGGTTCGTTCTCGGCAGTACCCCCAATCGAGAGTCCTTCTCCCCCAGCGCTTTTCAGCTGGGGGAGAAGGTGCCGAAGGCGGATGAGGGGGCGGTTCACGAGGACGTCATTCGAACGCCTTCAAGCGCTCTCGCACCAGCGTCGGTAAATCGCCCATATCTCGTAAAGCGCCCCCCTCATCCGGCTTCGCCACCTTCTCCCCCCGCAAGAAACCGCGGGGGGAGAAGGGCTCTCGACGAAGGGAGTTGCAATGCCCTCGAGGGACAATTCAAGTGAGCATGTGAGAAATGCAGGCTAGCCCCAGGCTCACCCCATTTCGCAACCGGCGATCGTCGGCACAAAAACCGCGAGACCCCGCAACCGCGAGACCGCGCGACCCCAAGCCCTCAGCTTCCCGCAGCCTTCGCCGCCGCGGCCATCCCGCGGAAGCGCTGGCGCAGGGTCTCGAGGCGCTCCTCGATTCCCGGCACCGACATCACCACTTCCTCCACGTGCCTGGCGAAGTTCGGACCGGAGATCTCGCGGACTTGCGGGAGCAGGTGCTGAATCTTGGCAAACGTGGCGAAGATCTCCCCGTTGGCGTCGAGGAACATCTGGCGATCGATGGCGTCATGGACCACCAGCGAGCAGGCCATGTCCCAGTAACCGGCGACCATGCGCAGGTGCGGATTGTGCGGGCCGGCCAGCGCCGCCTTCACATCATCGATGGTCTCGGGATTGAAGTCGCGCACGAACCAGAGCCGGGCTTCACGGAGAACCGTCTCGCGGCGCATCTCGAAGATCTGCAGAATCAGCTTGGCACTTTCGTAAGGTGTCGGCATGGCGAAGAACTCTATCCCAACGCCGCCTTCGCGCGCACGACGACGAAGGTGACGTCATCGTTCGGAGGGCGCTCGCCGTTCCAGCATTTCGCCGCGGCGGAGAGCGATGCGATCACCTCATCGGCGGTCGCGCCATTCGCGGCCAGCGCGAATTCGTCGATGGCCGCGGCATAGCCGAGCTGCTGGCCGGACTCGTTCTGCAGCTCGGGGAAGCCGTCGGTCATGAAGAGCACGGTGTCGCCGGCAGCGAGATCGATCGAGACGTCGTGATAATCGGCGCCGAGCGTACCGAGCGGCGTTGCCCCCCGCGCGACTTCCTCGATCGTCCCGTCCTGCCGGTGCACGTAGCCCGGCAGCATGCCGGCTGAGGCAACCGTCAGCCGGTCGTTCTCGAAACGGGCGAGCAGCAGGGCCATGGCCATGCGCCCGAGGTCCATCCGCTTCACCTTCTCGGCAGCGTCGCGCAGAAACTGCGCCGGCATCACCTCGGGCGTGTAGCCGGCGAAGAGCGCCTTGATGACCGTGACCATCGTCCCCGCCTTCGCCCCGTGGCCGGTGGCGTCGCCGATGGTCACGGAGAGGACCCCATCCGCCGCGACGTGAAAATCGTAGTAGTCGCCGCCGACCTCGGCTGCCGTCAGCGTGAAGACGGCCACGTCGTATCGATCGTGCGCCGGAACCGACTTCGGAAGCATCGAGAGCTGGAAACGGCGCGCCTCCTCGAGGTCGACCGACTTCCGCTCGTACTCGAGCGCCAGGATGCGCTGCTGGATCTCCTGCTCCTTGCGCGTCCGCTCCTGCGCCACGATGGTCTGCTGCTGCAGGCTCAGATCCTGGGCCATGCGGTTGAAGGCCGCGGCGAGCTGGCCGATCTCGTTGTTCGACGTCACCGGCAGCCGCGTCATCAGATCGCCCTGGGCGATCCGTTCCGCGCCGCGCGTGACCAGGTTCACGTCGCGCGTCATGTGGTTGGCGATCGGAACGATGCCGATGAGGGCGACGAAAATGAGTCCGATGCCGTAGCCGAAGTTCTTCGCCGCCGTCTTGCGCAGCTCCTCGAGGTTGTCGCCGACCGGACGGGCCACGCCGACGCGCAGGCCGCTCTGCTCGTCGCGCGAGAGACCGACGATCCAGTCCTTCACGTCCTTGACCGGCTTGTTCTTCAGAACGCGGTCGGTGATGCCGAGGCGGTCGAGGGTCTTGCGGTCGTCGGGAGTGCGCGTGTAAACGTTGTTGTCGCGATCGACGGCGAAGGTGATCTCGTCGCTGTCGTCGCCGTGCACGCCGAGGACGCGCCGGACGACTTCCTGCGTGCTCACCTGCGCGGAGATGTGGCCGACGATGGTCCCCTGCTTTCGCAGCGGGACGTTGAACTTCTGGCCGAAGAGGAGCGTTGCATGCCGCTCCGCTTCTTTCATCTTCTGTTTCTCGGCCTCGGTCAGCTCTCGCTTGATGGTGACGCCGTCGGGGACAGTCTCGGGCGCCGGTACCCCGGCCATCCGCTGCACCTCTCGCGTACGGCGGACGGCGTCGCGCTCCTGGTGCCGCGCATCGAAGTATTGCTGCCGCTCCTTCTGCACGGTCTCGAAATGTGCGGTCCACTGCGACTGCGAGGCCTTCATCGAGTCGCCGAGATCCTTCTGCAGTTGCTGCAGTTTCGTCTGGGTTGCTGTCCGCTCCTCGGGAGACATTCTCTGCCAGCTCCCGAGCTTCGTACTGAGCGCGGCGATTTCGTTGATGGTCGCGCGCTGCTCGGGCGACATGGTGAACTTCGGAAGCTTCGGCGGCGGAGGCATTCCGATGACGACCGGGTCCGGCGCATCGGGGGGCTCCGCGTCGGAGTCGGCGTTCTCTCCGGCCTCCTCGGCGACCTGGGCCGGAGTTGGTGATGGCGGCGGCGCCGGCTCCTCGACGCCCGGCGGCACGTTGCGGCTCGGGTGTGGCGTGTTGGCGATTGCCGCGTGCACGATCGTTCGCAGCGCGGGGACGGCCACGCGCATCGGATGAATCTCGAGCGAGTCGACGAGCGAGGCCGCGTCGCCCATCGTCATCAGGATGTTGCCGACGTCCGGCGTCCGATCCCCGCCCCCTCCCGGCAGCGCCGACACCTCGGCCAGCCGCTGCTGCAGATCGCCGCGGATCGTGGCCAGCCGCCGGTCCATCTGCCGCGTCCGCGCATCCGCTTCCTTCCGGTACGCCGACTCCAGCGCGCTGCGCGACGACCGATACGAGTAGATGACGATCACACTCAACGGCAGAACCGAGAGGAGAAAACAAGCAAGGACCAGTTGGGCACGGATCTTCATCGGGCTATCGGCATGGTAAGACGAAATTCGCCGTAGAAGGTTTGGGGGGCGCGACCCAAAGGCTTACTGACCCGCCGCACCGGCGACGCCAAGTTGCCGCGACGTACCACGCCGGAACGCCGGCGCTTTCTACTCCTCCGCCTTCGTCTCGGCGGGAGTGGGAGTGTCCATGAGCACCATGTTCGACGCCGCGCCCTTTCCATCGCCGGCGTCCTGCACCGGCAGTCTGGGACCGATCCCTCCTGCCGCGGCCGGGGTCTGCGCCGCGGTTACACCGCGTCTCTGCGTCTCGGACTGCGCCTGCACGGCCTCGTCCTTCTTCGGCGCCCGCCCCAACTCCGCCAGCACGCTGCGGAACTCCGAGATCCACGTCCGCGTCTCCGCATCGACGATGTCGTCGTGGCGGACGGCGAAGTCGCGCAGCAGCTTGAAGAGCGGCTTGAGCTCCTCGAACTTCGGCTTGTCGGCGCTGTGATCGAGCGCCGTGCGCGCCTCGCGCCAGTCTAGAAGGAACGTGCGCTGCTCGCGCGTAAGCGCCTGCGCGGTAGTGATGTAGCGCATCCAGGCGGACGAGAGTCCGCCGAAACGGTCCACGGCGATGAGCGCCGCGGCAGTGGCCAGCAGCGCGTACCCGAGGTCGCCCAACGTCGGCACGCCGAGAATTCCGCGCCAGATCGGATAGAGACCGCCGGCGACGGAGAGGAGGATCGCGGTCCAGCGGAAGACGCGCGCCCACAACGCGGGCCGCCTCTTGTTGCGGTAGTACCAGCCGATCGACTCGCCCGCCTCGGTGTAGAGCTGGTCGAAGTATCCGTCCATCGCCGCGACGGGATTGCCTTCGGTGGCGCGCATCTGCTCCACGCTGTCAGGCAACAAATCGACGAGTTTCTCAGGCTGGTTGTCGGCCATGGAAGTCCTCTCCTCACTTCATAGGATAGACCGCTGAGAGATTTTCCCACCCATACGCCGCAAGCGGATCCGTGCCATCAACCCTTCGGCGTTTTGAGGAACCGCCACGTGGAGCCGCCCGTAGCCCTCGTGATGTGAAACGTCACCGTCGAGTTCGGTTTCACGCGCTTCATCGCGGCGTTGAACTCGTCGAGAGTCCGGACCTCTTGACCGTCGATTGCCCTTATGAGGTCGCCGGCTTTCAGCTTCGATTTGTTGGCTGGCGATCCGGGATCGATCTTCGTGACCACGACGCCGACATTCCTATACGGAACCGCGCCAGACGCGTCGTCGATTGCGCGCGCCAGGTCCGTCTGTGCTCGCACCGTCACGCCATAGAACGCCATGGTACGGTCAGCCTCTGGTTGTAGCACTGGTACGGTTGGCGGTTGCTTCAGCGAATCCCGCTCGTTTAACAGCTTGTCGCGCTCGACTGTCATGGCTTTCAGCTTGGCCATGACCTCGGCGAGTTTCGCATCTGCCTGGTCCGCGATTTGATTCGCATTTCCCAGCTTGATGTTGAGGTCTTCGAAGGCATCGGCGGTGTTGTGGGCAGCTTCTTTGGCGTTCTTGGCCTCGTCGAGTGCGAGATTCCGCTCCTTCAGCGCATTCGCGACATCGACTCTCGCCTGCGCAAGCGCCTGGCCATCGACCAATGCGGCGCGATGCTCATTCCTCGCGGTGACCAACGCTTCCCCAAGCTCCTTCTCACGGCTTTCCGAAGCTTTGGCGTACGCCTCGTGCTGCTCAACGGCCGATTCCAATGTTGCTTTCGTGGCCTTCAGATCCTGCGCAAGCACCTTGTTCGACGTTCTGTACACGATGACGCCGAACGCCAGCAACGCGATACCGAGGGCGATGACCACACCCCAGAACGCACGCGTCAATCGCTTCTCGCGCTCCGCGGTTTCGCGGCGGGTCTTCGCCAGCCACTTCTGCCGCACGATCCACGGGATCAGAAACTCGCTCACGATCTCGTAGATCACGACCTCGTTCCGGCGCGCGCGGTGGACCACGCGTGCCATCTTTTCCAGCGCGTCGAGCGCTTCCTGCGCGACGGCACTGCTGATCTTTTCCTCTTCGCCGAGATCCGCGATCAATTCCTCGGCCGACACGACATTGCGCGTGTTCGATGACGTCACCATGCGCGTGAGAAGGGCGATCGCGGCATGCCGCAAATGCGCCGGCACAACGTCGATGGCATTCTCGAAGTACGCCTCGAGAATCCCCCGCACGCCCAGCGTCTTCAGCGTCTTCTCGGGATCGGCGTCGCGCCACAAACGCAGGCTGGCGATCTGGACTTCGCTCAGATTCAAGAGATCACTCTCGCACCGCTCGGTCAACTCGGTGACGAGACTGTCGATGACCGGCTCGGGCAATGCGTGATCGAACGACACCGCACCGCTCTGGAACGGTCCTTCGATGACGGTGCGCAGCTCGCGCACGTGCAGAGGCTCGAGGCGTAGCGAGTGGTCGCTCAGATTCGGATAGCACGCGAAGAACTTGCTCAGCTTCGCGTAGTGGTCGTCGCGGAAGACGAACAGCAGCTTCACGGGCAGCGTCTCGTCGCGCAGAAGATCGAGCAGCGTGTCGGCGATCGTTTCGTAAACCTGCGACGACTCGGCCGTGGATCGCCGCTGCTCCGTCAGCGTGACCAGCTCCTCGAACTGATCGAACACGAGGATCGGCCGCACGCCGCCGGCTCTCCGGCCGCAGCGCTCGTCGATGCGCTTGCGAAACTCGGCGGCCGAAATGCCGATGCGCCGCGCATCATCGTTGTCGGAGAAAATCGACGGGAGGTACTGCGAATCATCCGCCGGCGCGATGCGCTCGATGACGAACTCCTGGCCCGCTTTCGGCTGCACGCGGATGCGCTCGGGCGCGAAGCCATCCTCGACCGCGATCGGCATGAGTCCAGCGTTGATCAGCGACGACTTGCCCGCACCCGAGTCGCCGAACAGCAGGACGCCGCGATAGATCGTGACCAGCCGCAACAACGCGGACACTTCGTTCTGGCGACCGAAGAAGATCGGCGCGTCGACGAAGCGGAACTCCTCGATGCCGCGATACGGCTCGCCTGGACCGGCCGCGATCGGGGTTTCGGCGGTGACCGCGCTCATCGCGCCACCTCCTGTCCCGACGGCATCTCGCGGCCCTTCAGCTCGCGGTACAGCATCGGCACGAACGACCAGACGTCGCGCACGATGAACTGCACGAAGCCGCCCTGATCGTCGTAGACATTGCGAATGAGCCGGTCCGGAAAGGGATCGACCGCATAGGACGGTTGCATGGTCGCCTTGTCGACCTGCCAGCGAATCGTCTTGAAGAGGAGCCGCAGGTTGTAGTCGAGCAGGCTGTAGCCGATGAACAAGGTGACGTGCTTGGCCAGGCCAAACTTCAGCGTTTGCGGAACCGGATGGAACAGCTCCGGATCTCCCATGCGCAAAACGAAATGGATGTAGTCCTCGTCGGTGATGACGATCGATTCGGGACGATCGATGTCGCCGTGGAGCTTGACGACGAACGGAGCGTCGGGCGTCGGAAAGGCGCGGCCGACGTAATCATCGGTGCGGTCGCGTTCCGGCTTGTAAATCGAGATCGACGGTTTGCGGCCATGAGCGCGCAACGCCTGCTCGAAGAGCTGGTCGTAGTTCGTCGTGGCGATCATCGGGAAATCGAGCTCCGCGAGCGCCATGAGCGCCGGTGACGGTTGCTTCCCTTCGTGCACCGCGAGGCGGACCTCGTCGATCAATCGCTTTCGCCCGAACCCACGCTTGATCTGGCTGTACAGCGCGACCCGTCCGAGATTCTGCGGCTTCTCGTCGAGGTCCCAGCGGCTTTCGTGGGCGAGCTTCGCCGCGAGCTCGCCGCCGCGAAGCGGACGATGCTCCTCCGCGTATTCGTAAGGCGATCCGTCGGGAGGTCTCGAATGAACGCCTGCCCCGAGAAACAGGACGCACTCGTTTTTTCGGATGGCGTCGGCGATCGGCTTGACGTCATCCGGAACTGCGTCCACTACCACGGCGTGGTCGGGCGGTTGGGTCACAGAGATCTCCTTATGTTCTAGGAGAGTCGCGACGGCGGCATTTCCCTACCGGCAGAGTGAAACGCTGACGAATTCGAGCCCGAGGAGCCGGGCGTCATTTTCCGCCCGACATCCGCGGCACGTGATGACGAGCTCCTGCTGTTCGCGTCGTTTGATATCGGGCGTCGGCCGCACCTTTTCTTATGCCTGGCCAGCCGCCGCGTATGCGAGTCATCAGTTATTTGGACCGTAACCTCTTGGGCTGCTGATCCGTCTAAGTAGTAAAGAAACTTTCAGACGGAGGCGTGTCATGCCCGGAACGCACACAATCCGGCCCTTCGAGGCTCATTCGACGGAGCGAGGCTCCGATGGCGTCAGCCTGTTCCGGCG